>MTLC01000509.1_pt1 | contig 281203 bp, 247 predicted proteins | sample 1982451 | NCBI WGS metagenome assembly MTLC01 (sample SAMN05710165, study PRJNA340218) | biofilm metagenome | isolation source: sample SPH anode biofilm adapted to +100 mV | place: USA | collected 2012-02-03
CCGCAACGATCAGTCGAGTTTCAGTAGTTTTGGCAGCTCGTGGATGCCGTCCAGCAGCCAGCGGGCGGTGCCGAAATTGCCTCCCCGGTTCATGTCTCCGGGGATCGCCGCAACGGCCAGTCCGGCCCGGGCACAGGCGGTCAGGTACGGCTCCGGATCGGGTTTGGATGCGACGTAGTCCTCTCGGGTCAGAATAAAATCGAAATAGCCAAGTAGTCCGCTCGAGCGGTGCATCTGCAGGAAGTTGTCCCGCCGACAACTGGTGACAATCGCCATTGGCAATCGGCCGTGGAGCTGATGCAGGGTTTCCTGGACGCCCGTGTACACGCGCGACTCCTCCCCCAGCAACCGGAAATAGATCCCATCACGCACCCGGCGCAGTTCCGCCTCATCCAGGTTGCTGTCGGCGAGGCTGAGTACGCTCTCCCCCTGGCGCAGTGATATCCGGCAGAAGTCTTCCAGTGTAAGCTCTATTCCCACCTGTGCCAGCGCCTCGGCGTTGGCCTGATAATAGAGATGCTCGGTTTCCATCAGCACCCCGTCGTTGTCCCAGAAAATTCCATCAAACATGTTAGCGCTTACCTCGTTATTCCCAGAACTCTGAACCGGCATGCGGCATGTACACCGGAGAATCCCATGATACCATTAAATCGTGGATTCTGTGTTCTGAAAGGCCGTCATTTAAAATAGGAATTTTGTCTCTGCTGCACGGGCATTCGATTGGTTGAAGGGCATTTTCTCGCAGCCGCTAAACATCAATGCCGAGACCGTGTTCGCCAGATGCAGGCCCATTCGTGCGCTGTTCTGCCATTTTAGTGGAGTTTCTGCACCAGCAGGGCTTCGTAGGTGCTGTCGGGAAAGGCTCGTTGCAGCAGGGAGTAGACTTTTGTGCAGTGCTCGACTGATAGTTTCTGGATTTTCATCATGGATTTCTGCGATGATTCAATAAGTTCGGAATGATTCTTCCAATTTAAAGAACCGCTTCTTCTCCCGCAGCTCAGCACAGCCCGTGCAGAATTGCTTCAAAAATCCGCACTGTTTTGGCCCGCCGCAGTTCCTTGAGCGGCTTTGCCAGTTCCGGATCATCCAGATACGCGATGATCTCCTTGATTTTGTTCAGCACCTGCGTGTCGCCGCAGAACAGTTGGCCATAACTGATCAGAATCTCCCGCAGGTAGTGTCCAAGCTCCGCTCTCCGCTCTTCCCGGCCGGGTTCGGGGTTGACCTCCCCACGCAGGCGCCGAAACAGCAGCGGATCGGCAATCGCCGCTCGTCCCAGCATCAGCCCGGTTGCTCCGGTTTCTTTCAGCACCCGTCCGCCATCAGCGGCACTGCGGATATCCCCGTTGGCAATCACCGGCAGCCGGGTCTCCCGCGCCACCCGGGCGGTCACCCCATGGTCGGCAACTCCCTCGTACTTTTGGGTAACAGTCCGGGGATGTAGCACCAGAAAATCCACCCCGCTTGACTCGAAGAGCGGAAGTAGCGACAGAATCTGGTCCGGATCGTCGTACCCGGCCCGGATTTTGACTGAGAAGGAACCGTCGATGACCTCCCGCAGGGCGGGGATGACCTCCGCAAGATTGTCTGGAGAGCGGAGCATTCCACCGCCGGTCTGGCTGCCCCCCATCCGGCCATAGGGGCACCCCATGTTGAGATTGATATGCGCAGCGCCAGCCTCCTGCGCGACCTGGGCGGCCAAGACCAGCGCCTCCCGCTCATGCCCCACCAGCTGCACTACCAGCGGCACGCCATCCTGCTCAGAGGCGACATCCCGCAGGTCAGCAGCGGTGAGACCCGCTCCCGCCGGCGCTGTGTTGACACGCATGAATTCGGTAAAGATGACATCGGGCCTGACATGCTCGATAAAATAGGAGCGCAAGGCCCGATTGGTCAGCCCCTGCATGGGCGCCAGCATCAGCGGTGTGGTTCCGGGATGCCACGGGAGCACCGTCATGCAGTGGCCGCCGTTTCCGGTGCTTTCCGGACGGCGTAGCGGACGGTCGTGTTTTTATGGTAGGAAAAGATCTTCATGGTCGCATTGTCGCTCAGCTGGCAGGTAAAATACAAGCATGGAAAAAGCATACCTCAACAGATTGCGTAAAAGACCGGCTGGCCAACTATTATCACTGGAAAGACCGGCAGTGTCTTGATCAGGCGATCATGGTGGCGACGGATGCCGAGGTTGTCTGGTAGAGGTTGGGCGATGGTCACGCCATTAAGGGATGTCGTATGAGTTCGAGCGGATCAAAGGAATGCTGAATCGGGCGACATGAATTATGTTGTCAAGAAACTGCAAAGGCAGCCGGTTTGACGTCTTTGCAGTTAGGTAAACTGTCCCCGGAACTCCCGGAACTCTGGTCCGAACTGCTGTTCGAGATAGCGCCTGATGCCGATGAAGTTACTCAGTGATTTCTTTTCCGGTCTCAGTTCTATGGCAATGTCAATATCGGAGTCCTCGCGAGCCTCTCCCCTGGCATAACTGCCGAAAAGACCAACGCTCACCACACCGAAACGCTGCGACATTTCATCCTTGTGTGACTGCAAAAACGTAATGATATCGTCTCTATTATTGACCATACCGCTGCTCCTTAATCTTGACTAACGGGAGTATACGTTTGTACCTGTTAAAAAGCAAGAAGGGCAGCCAAACGGCCGCCCTTCGTGAATCTAATCTATTTGAGATTCTTCTTTATCCTCTCCACCGCCTCAATCACATTCTCGCGATGGCCGAAGGCCGACAACCGGAAGTACCCTTCCCCGCTCGGGCCGAAGCCGCTGCCGGGGGTGCCGACTACGTTGCATTCGGTCAGCAGTTTGTCGAAGAACTCCCAACTGGTCATGTTGCCCGGAGTCTTGAGCCAGATGTAGGGGGCATCAACGCCGCCGTAGCAGGTGACGCCGGCCGCTGTCAGGCCTTCACGGATGATGCGGGCGTTCTCCATGTAATAATCGATGATCTCCTTGGTCTGCTTCCACCCCTCGTCGGAGTAGACCGCGGCGGCGGCTCGCTGGACCGGGTAGGAGGCTCCGTTGAACTTGGTAGTGGTGCGGCGCAGCCAGAGCTTGTTGAAGCTGTAGCGCTCGCCCGTCGCGGTGGTGCCCATGACCTCTTCCGGCACGACCACCAGGCCGCAGCGCACGCCTGTGAAACCGGCGGTCTTGGAGAAGGAGCGGAACTCGATGGCGCACTTCTTGGCCCCTTCGATCTCGTAGATCGAGTGTGGGATATCCGGGTTGGTGATGAAGGCCTCGTAGGCGGCGTCAAAGAAGATCACGCAGTCGTTGGCGTTGGCGTAATCGACCCATTTTTTCAGCTCGGCCTTGCTGGCCACGGTGCCGGTCGGGTTGTTGGGGAAACAGAGATAGATGATGTCCACTTTCTGGGTGGGGAGCGACGGGATAAAGTGGTTGGCCTCGTTGCACGGCATGTAGACCACGTTGGCGTAGTACCCCTTGTCGTCGGCCTCGCCGGTGCGGCCGATCATGACGTTGGTGTCGTTGTAGACCGGGTAGACCGGATCGCCGATGGCCACCACGTTGTCCAGGGCAAAGATGTCCAGGATGTTGGCGCAGTCGCACTTGGAACCGTCGGAGATGAACATCTCCTCGGTCTTGAGGGAAACGCCCAGCGGTTTGTAGGATTTTTCGATGATGGCGTTGATCAGCCAGTCGTAGCCCTGCTCCGGGCCGTAGCCGGCAAAATGGTCGGTGGTGCCCAGATCGTCCACGGCGTCGTGGAAGGCCTTCAGAACAGCCGGTGCCAGCGGGCGGGTGACGTCGCCGATGCCGAGGCGGATAATCTTGGCGTCAGGATTGGCGGCGCTGAATTCGCGCACCCGGCGGCCGATCTCGGGAAACAGGTAGCCTGCTTTCAGTTTGAGGTAATTGTCGTTGATTTTTGCCATCTTTGGTGAATCCTCCAGATATAAAATGTAGGGGCAGACCTATGTGTCTGCCCTCGATCATGCAATTTATGAAAAGGGCGAACACTTGGGTTCGCCCCTACCATTTACTTTAATCCCAACACGTCCTGCATATCATAGATGCCCGGCGCCTGGCCGACCACCCATTTTGCGGCGCGTACCGAACCGCGGGAAAACATGTCGCGGGTCATGGCGCGGTGGGATACTTCGATGCGCTCCCCCTGGCCGATAAAGTAGACAGTATGCTCGCCAATGATGTCGCCGCCACGCACGGTCTGCATGCCGATCTCTTCCTTGGTGCGCTCGCCGCAGATGCCTTCGCGATGGTAGTTGGCGACCTTGTTGTAGTCGCGTCCCAGCGCTTCGGCTACGACTTCCCCCATCCGCACGGCGGTTCCTGACGGTGAGTCTTTTTTCTTGTTGTGGTGCAGTTCTACGATTTCCACATCAAAGTCGTCGCCCAGAATCTTGGCCACATCCTTGAGCACTTTGAAGCAGACGTTGACACCCACAGACATGTTGGGTGCTATCACAATCGGAATATCCCTGGCAAGTTCAGCGGCTAAGGCACGCTCTTCGGGAGTGAAGCCGGTCGAGCCGATCACAATCGATTTGTTGTGCAGGGCGCAGACTTCCAGGTTCTTGAGTGATACTTTTGGAGATGTGAAGTCGATCAGCACATCACAGGCGGCAACAACAGCATTCAGGCTGTCTGTGATGCGAATGTCGGAGGTGCCGCATCCGGCCTGCATTGCAGCGTCCTGGCCGACGGAAGGGTGTCCAGGGCGTTCCAGGGCACCGCACAGCATAGCCCCTTCTGATTCAATGATAGAGTTGATAATGCGCTGTCCCATGCGCCCGGCAGCACCGCAAACGGCTATTTTAATCATTGTCCTACCTCTCGGAAATCCGTTAATTATTTGACAGAAATTACTTTTTAACGACCTTGGTCACATTAATAGTGTACGGGAACTTGTTTCCGATCCCTTTGACTTCCAGTGCGCTTCCGTTGAAAGTGTAAAGCTCGTCGGACGATTTTTTCTTGCAGACAAACTTTATGTTTTCCTTCGCTTCTGTAATCGCGCAATTGTTTCGCTTGATCTCTTTTGTTTCACAATCCTGGCAGTGGGCTGTCAAAGAGACCGTGTTGGCACTCTTGTCGATGGAAACGATTTCGATCTGATAGTTGAATTCCGAAAATCTGCCGGAATGTACCTGCATCCTGCCATCATATTGTCCGATTAGCGAATCGAGCGGAATTTGCTTGCTGTCATCGGCCTGCACTTCTTTTGAAACGGTAAAAGCAACAAACAACAAGAGAGAGCATATAAATACATTAAGGTTTTTCATAATTAATCCTTTCGATTGGTTAATTACCATTCCTTTGTATTTTTTAGATCCTGCTAGATCAGCTTGTACTCTTTCATGATGGCAGTCAACTTGGCTTTGCTGGCATCACTGAGCGGCGCCAGCGGCAGACGCACATCGGCCGGTGCTTTGCCCATCAGTTCCAGGGCAGTCTTGACCGGCACCGGGTTGCTTTCTATGAACATGGCGTTGCCGATTTTGAGTGTTTTCAGATGCAACTGGCGGGCGGTTTCAAGATCGCCGGCAGCAAATGCATCCACCAGGTCGGCTACGGTTTTTGGCATAATGTTGGCCAGAACCGAGATAACACCTTTGGCGCCGCAGGCCATCATCGGAAAGGTGATGAAATCGTCACCTGAAAGGACATCGATCTGGTCGCCGCAGAGCGAAATGATTTCCGATGCCTGCTGCAGTGACCCGGTGGCCTCCTTGATCGCCACAATGTTCTTGTGGAGTGCCAGGCGGGCAACGGTTTCCGGCAGCAGGTTGACGCCGGTGCGTCCCGGTACGTTGTAGAGTACCTGCGGAAGGTCAACCGCATCGGCTACAGCCATGTAGTGGCGGTAGAGCCCTTCCTGGGTCGGTTTGTTGTAATATGGAGTTACCAACAGAGCTCCATCAACACCGGCATCCTTGGCTTTCTGGGTCAGCTCGATCGCTTCCGAGGTCGAGTTCGAGCCGGTACCGGCAATGACCGGGACACGCTTGTTGACCTGGTTGACAACGACCTTGATGACTTCCATATGCTCGTCGTAGTCCAATGTGGATGATTCGCCGGTCGTTCCACAGGGAACGATGGCGTCAGTGCCGTTTTCAATCTGGAATTCCACCAGTTCGCGCAGTTTGTCAAAATCCACGTAACCGTTAGCTTTGAAGGGTGTAACGATTGCTACTATGCTTCCTTTGAACATGACTTGAACCTCCGTAATTAAATTTTAAAGGAAAGAAGCAATTCTTTCGCCCTTGACCAGGTCTTCAATCGTTTCGCGTTCGCGGATGACTTCAAATTTGTCTCCCTTTACCATTACTTCGGCCACCCGCGGGCGGCTGTTGTAAGAGCTGCTCATGGCAAAGCCGTAAGCGCCGGCTGACGTGAAGGCCATCAGATCGCCCTGCTTGAACATCGGGACTTCACGCTCCTTGACCAGGAAATCGCCGGATTCACAGATCGGGCCGACTATATCGGCCACAATCATGCCGTCCTGATCCTTGACCACCGGTTTTACTCCGTGGAATGAACCGTACAGCGCCGGTCGGGCGAGGTCGTTCATGCCGGCGTCGATCATGATGAAGTTCTTCTCGTCGCGAGCTTTGGTGTAGAGGCATTTTGCAACCAGGATGCCGGCGTTGCCGACGATATTGCGCCCCGGTTCGAAAATCAGGTGCATGCCCAGATCCTTGGTGGCTGACACGATTTCCTTGCCGTAGTCTGCTGGCAGCGGCGGTTCCTCGTCGTTGTACTGGATGCCCAATCCGCCGCCGCAGTCAAAGTATTTCAGATCAATGCCCTGTTCACGCAGTTTGGCGATCATGATCTTCAGTTTGTCAATCGAATCGACGAATGGGTTGACTTTGGTCAGCTGCGAACCGATGTGCATGTCGATACCGATAACGTCAATGCCGGGAAGGGTCGCTGCACGTGTATATTCGGCCATGGCGCGTTCGATCGTAATGCCGAATTTGGCGTTTTTCAGGCCGGTAGTGATGTAGGGGTGTGTGCCGGGGTCAACGTCCGGATTGACGCGGATGGCGATTCCGGCTTTTTTGCCGATGCGGGTGGCAATCTCGGAGATGCGGGTCAGTTCCTGCTCGGATTCGACATTGAACATCAGGATGCCGCTGTTGAGTGCGTACTCGATCTCGTCGTCTTTCTTGCCTACGCCGGAATAAACAACCTTCTTCGGTTCAACTCCGGCCTTAAGTGCCCGGAACAGTTCTCCGCCGGATACGATGTCAACACCGCCGCCCAGATTAATAAAGGTTTTCAGAACCGACTGGGTTGAATTGGCCTTGACCGAGTAGCAGATGGTGTGCGGCATCTCTTTGAAAGAGTCGTCAAAGGCCTTGAAATGCCTTTCCAGTGTGGCATGGGAGTAGACGTAAACCGGTGATCCGACTTTGGCGACGATTTCTTTGATTGCCACCTCTTCTGCATGGAGTTCGCTGCCTTTGTACTGAAAGTGATTCATGATGCCTCCTGTATGTATTTGTATTGATACTTGAGCCGTATACGAAGAAAAAGTGGACATTTATAGCATATAGGTGGTCGCAAGTCAAAAAATAAGGGTTTTTGCGATGGCAGTAAGCAATGGCAAGGGGAGAAGTTTCAGGCTTCAGCTTTTTAAACAAACTGTCGTTCTATCTGTTATGATAAGCAAAACACTAACTGGGAGGATGAGCCATGTTAACCAGGATGTTAATGATAGTCGTTTTTGCGATATTATTTTGTAATAACCTGTCATATGCGGCGCAAAAGCCGGATGACCGGGAGGCTTTTGCTGGACTGAAAAGAGCCAGGGTTATCTTTGATGTCCGTGTTCCGGATATGGAAAAACTGGTGTTCAATCTCAATCTTATCAACGAAACCTTTGATGGCATGCTGGCGCAGGGTATCAAGCCTCAGATGGTGATCGCTTTCCGCGGGCCGGGCGTCAAGCTTCTGACCCTGGGGGTGATCGATGACGAAGCGCACCAACTGATCCGGCTGCTGAAAAAGAAAGGCGTTCGCATCGAAGTCTGCTCGGTTGCCACACGGATTTTCAAAGTTGATAATGCAACCATAATTCCGGAAGTTATTCTGGTCGGGAATGTATTTAACTCATTCATCGGCTACCAGAACAGGGGCTATGCCTTTATCGCAATCAATTGAGCGATATGTGCAGAAGATCAAACAGGAGAAACCATGATGATTGGCTTGACAATCCCTGTTAAAACTGTAATTTAACTCGCCAAATGAATATACTACACACCAAATTATTAGGCAGATTGATCCTTTTGCTTCTGGCGCTGCTGGCATGCACTTGTCCCGCCGGTGCTGAAATGCCAGCGTCCGCTGGATTCTCGATTGCATTTTTTTACGCTTCCAACCCGCCGCTCGACGATCTGAAGGCATTTGACGTTGCCGTTGTGGATCCCGACCATTCCACCGTATCTCCCAAGGAATATAACAAAACATCGCACAGCAAACTATTCGCCTATGTGAGTGTGGGTGAGGTGGAGCAAAGTCGCTCCTATTATAAAAAAATCGACCCGGCCTGGCTGATCGCCGATAACAGTGGCTGGGGCACCAAAGTGGCGGATCTGTCGAACCCGGTCTGGCGCGACTTCTTCCTGGATCAGGTCGTTGAGCCTCTCTGGAATGCCGGATATCGTGGTTTCTTTCTGGATACGCTTGACTCGTATCAACTTGTCAAGGATAAGGCCCGGATTCCGCAGTTGGCCGACGGTCTGGTGTCGATCATTCACGGGATCAAATCGCGTCATCCCGAGGCGCAGCTGATTCTGAATCGCGGTTTTGATGTTTTTGAGAAGGTCAAGGATGTCACCTTTGCAGTAGCGGCCGAGTCGTTATTTCAAAATTTCGATCCGGCCACCGGCTCTTACGGGATTGTCAAGGAACAGGACCGCTTCTGGCTGCTTGAACGGCTGAATACTGTTAAAAAAAGCGGCCTGCCGGTTATTTCCATTGAGTACGTTGAACCTTCCGAACGCGAACTGGCCCGGGCTACAGCTGATAAAATCAAGGCATCCGGCTTCATTCCGTGGGTAACGGACAAGAGTCTGGGCTCTTTGGGAGTCGGGGCAATTGAACTGCAACCATCCACGATTCTGGGTGTGTACGAACATACCGACTCTTCTACGCCGCCCGATCCGGTTTATGACCCGTTGCACCGTTATGCGGCCATGCCGCTGGAGTATCTTGGCTACCGGATCGAGTACCATGATATTTCCAAACCGCTTCCAGCAGGAGTCTTGACGGGACGTTACGCCGGGGTCGTGGTCTGGCCGGCCTCTGGTGGATCTAACAGTGGCAGTGGCTACCGGGAGTGGATTGAAAAAGTTTTGAAAGAAAAACTGCCGCTGGTATTTTTGGAAGGTTTCGGAACTACGTCTGACAGGAGCTGGTTGCAGACGCTTGGTTTATATTCGAAGAAAGAAACCGGTCTGAGCGGAAAAGTCTCAGTTGTAAAAAAAGATGAAATGATCGGCCTTGAACAACAGCCTCCCGGAGCTGTGGAGAGAATCCAGCTGCTTGATGCCGTCAGCGGAAAAGTGCTGCTGCGGGTGAAAGGTGAAAAAGGTGATGAGAGCGATTTGGCCGCAATAATGCCATGGGGCGGCTATGTACTGGCGCCGGCGGTTATTGCCCACTCCCTGAACAATCAGACCGCCTGGATTGTTGATCCGTTCAAGTTTTTCAGTGAGGCACTGCGTCTGTCAACCAATCGGCCGGTACCGGATGTGACATCCGAAAACGGAGTTCGCCTGCTGTTGACGCATGTGGATGGCGACGGTTTCGAGAACATAGCGGAGTGGCCGGGTGGCCGTTTGGCGGCAGTTGAATTGAGAGAGAAGGTGCTGGAGCGTTACCGGCTGCCGACTTCGCTTTCGCTGATTGCGGGCGTTATTAGTCCCAAAGGTCTTTATACCAAACGCAGCACCGAGTTCGAAAATGAAGCAAGGCATCTGTGGGCGCTGCCAAATGTTGAAGCCGCCAGCCATTCATTCTCTCACCCGTTTAACTGGTACAACGCCATCAAGTCGGAGAATGAATTCGGTTACAATTTGTCTGTTCCGGGATACAGCTTTTCGCTGGACGGCGAGATCCGGGAGTCGATCAGTTATCTCAACAGCCTGCTCCCGCCGCAAAAAAAAGTGGCCCTGTTTCACTGGACCGGCAACTGCGTGCCGACCGCCGAGGCTCTGTCCGATGTGTACCGGGCGGGAGTCGGAAATATTAACGGCGGTGAAACAATCATTTCAAACACCAGACCATCGTTGACTGCTGTGTCTCCAATGGGGATTGTCAAGGGGGGCTGGTTACAGGTTTTTGCTCCGAATCAAAACGAAAACCTGTACACCAACAACTGGACCGGCCCTTTTTACGGTTATCGCCGTGTGTTGGAAACCTTCCGGCTGACCGACTCCCCCCGGCGGCTCAAACCGGTCAATATCTATTATCATATTTATGCCGCCAGCAAGACGGCCTCCCTGAAGGCGCTTCAGGAAGCGTATGACTGGGCGCTTAAACAGCAGCTCTTCCCTGTCTATGCCTCTTCATATGTGGCGCGGGTTCAGGATTTTTTCCGGACAACTGTTTCGCGCAGGGATGACGGCTGGCTGATCCGCAATTCGGGAGAGTTGAGGCAGGTTCGGGTGCCGCTTAAAGCCGGTTATCCGAATCTGGACGCCAGTCGGGGAGTGCTCGGATTTTCCGATTTCAACGATCAGCGTTATATTCATCTGGCTCCGGGGGGTGATTCTTTTCTGAAGCTGACCGGCAAAGCGCCTGACCGCCCCTTTCCAGAAGCTGTGGCGGCCAGAATAAATACATTTCAAGCGTCCGGTAATAACATTCAAATGACAGTGACAGCCGATGCGGACGGCTATATTCGGTTCGGTAACGCATCCGGCTGCAGTGCAGTATTAGACGGAATGCCTAAACCATCCAAGACAGAAGGAACTGATCTGTCCATATCTGTACCAACGGGAAAACATGGCCTGGAACTGGTTTGTAAATAAGGGCGGCACCGAACGGGAGCGCTTCGCCGGCCCTCTTGTGATCAGCGGTCTGGTTGCGGCCGGACTGTTGCTGCTCTTCGTCCTGTATCCGGAAAAGAGCCTTCTGAAGCTGCTTAGTAATCAGGAAGTGTCTTCTCCGGCCCAGCGCCGGTATCTGGAGGCATTGATCCATCTGAGATCCGACGACAGTGCGCTGGTGATGGTGCTGGCCCGCAGCTATCTTGCGTCAAAATCTCCCCTGCAGGCGCTGCAAACACTCGATCATCTGCGTGAGCCGCTTCCGGCCGACATCAGGAAGGCAAGTCGCAGGTTGCGCTACGAAGCGCTTCGCCAACGTCTGCTTTCTCTGCCTGCCGGTAGCGGCGAATCGGACAGAACCCGGCAGCTCTTTGCCTCCCAGATTGAACTCATGCGACAAGATGGAGCAACCATGCAGGAGTTGGAGACCTATCTTGCCGATGCCCGGCATGTTGGTGACAATGTGTCGGCTCAGAAACTTAAATCATTGTTGAGGCCGCTCGCTGCCGCTCCCTCCGAACCGCAGGGGGCGCCAGCCGTCTCGACTCCCGAATCAATGGCCTCTGCTGCCCTGGCCCGCAGGGATTACAGGGGAGCCGCATCAATTTACTTTGCCGCCATGCAGTCGAACAGGGAAACCGGTCAACGCCGCCGTTATTTCCTGTCAGCCGTTAAGACGCTTCAATCCGGCAATCTGGTGGCAGAAGCCCTGGACGCCGGCGAGAAATATATCAACGGCCTGGCCGAAGACCGGGAAACTATGCTCTTCATGGCCCGGCTGGCTCTGGCCGCGAATCGTCCGGACCGTTCGCAGGTTTATATCCGGCGCGCCCTCGGCATGTCACCTGTCGCTGGAGGTGCCTCTTGATGTTGCCATTTGCCAAAAGGATCGTTGTTGCCGTTTTGTTGGCGCACTGTCTGGCAGGAACTGCCCGCTCCGAAACATCTTCCAGCTATACGCCGGATATTCAGGCTGCCTTTGAGCCGAAATTGTTTGATCTGGCCTACACAGTCTTTCTTGCCAACAGCAGCCTGCCGGAAGCGTCCGCAGTGGCTGAACGGGCACTGGCGGCGCGACCCTCTGACGCTGTCTGGCTTGAGCGCGCTGCCCAGGCCGCTGAATGGAACGGCCGGCCGGACCTGGCCCTGACCCACTGGTTTCAGCTTGCCGGAGACAATAATCAGGAAGCACGCAATTCGGCCTTGCGTTTGTCGCGAGCATTGAATGAGCTTCCCCTGCGCAAAATGTTGCTGGAACAGAACTTGTCCCGAGGCGACCAAAATCCTGCCTTGCTCAGGGAATACCTGGCGGTAGTCGAGGGGCTTGGTCTGCCGCAGGAAGCCTATGATCTGCTGATTTCCGGCAAATTCTCCGGAAACACTGAATATGTTTTGGCGGAACAAGCCAGGCTGGCCGAGATGCTGGGGCGTCCGAAAGATGCAATAGCAGCCTGGAGCAAGGTTGCGCAGCTTCGCTCGCTGAATCCGGCCGAAGCTTTGAAGCTGGCCTCGCTCTGGTACGGGCAGGGTGACCGCGACCAGGCATGGCTGGCGCTGCAAATGGCAGCTCATTCTGCGCCGCCGTCGGCAGCAACTTTCTGGAGAACCTATGCCGACCTGGCCTGGGCCCGGCAGGAAGTGGCCGAAGCTACGCGCGTCTCCCGGATGCTGATCGACCAGGGCAATGCCGAAGTGGACGATTACGAACGCCTGATCATGACAGCCCGGCTCGACAACCAGGATCAGGCGTATGCCGTTGCTCTGGCGGGGTGGCAACGCTTTCACCTGCCGCTATTCTGGCATGCGCTGGCAGAGGCCGGAATGGCCAGTGGTCGTGAACATGAGCTGGTAGCTTTTCTGAAGGGTCTCAAGGATGATCAACGACTGAACCTGGCGAAAGATGCGCGGGCCATGATGCTGGCCGCGCAGGTTTATCATCAGGCTGGTGACACCGCATCCAGCTTGTCGGCAGCCAAATCAGCCCTGTTATTGGCGCCGGACAATGGCGAGATTATCTCGTCTTATTTCTGGCTGCTGATTGATATGCAGCAAACCACGGAGTTGCGCAGGTTGGTGCGTGACTGGGAATGGCGTATAGTCCGCCTTCCGGAATTGCGCGAGCCGCTGGCCGCTGCGATGATGCTGTTTGGCAACCCGACCCGCGCGCTGCAGCTCTACAGGGTTTTAGCTCTGGAACGGCAGAATGATCCCGCCTGGCTAGCTTCCTACGGTGATGTGCTGGAACAGGCCGGGCATCCGGAAGCGGCTTGGAGCGCCAGGCGGCAGGCGCAATTCCTGGTTGAGCGTCGCTTGCGGACATCCGCGGAGTCGCCGGAAAGTTTCAGGCGTTATCTGATAAGCAAAGCACAGTTATTGATGCATCTGGCTCCCGGCGATTCCCTGATGCCAGTGATGCTGAAAATAGCCAATGGCAAGCAGACTGATTTCAGCAGGATGCTGGTGATGGGGTGGGCCATGGCAACCGGCCAGACCGATCTGGCTCGTTTCTGGTATTGGCGCGCACTGGCCAGGACCGCCCAGCGAATGGATTGGGCCATTTTGGGATTGGCTCTGGAGGCAAATGACCGTCCGGCTATTGCTGATCTGATCGAGTCCAGTCTGGAAAAACTGCCTTATCGTGACGCAGTCGAGGGGGCTCGCCGCAGCGGGCAAATTCTGCTGGCGGAGACAATTGCTTTTGAGCAGTTCCAGGTCAATGACCGTGATTACCTGCTGGATAAACAGGTCCGGGAATTGTTCTACCCGCACCCTGCCAGATTCGTACAGCTGTTGTCGCTGCAGGAACAGAGCGGGGTAGGTTTTCTGGAGGAAACGGCCTCATTCTCATACCCGGTTACCAAACGTCTGGCACTGGCAGTGGAACTGAACAATACGGAAATCAGGCACCAAAAGCGTGGCGTAGTGCGGGAATATGTGAGCAACTCCCAGAGAGGTTTGCTGAGTCTTAAACTTCGTCATGAATATGGTGTCGCAGGTTTGAGCGCCGGTGTGACGGACGCTTTTTCAAGCTTTGCCACGTTGGAATTTTCGTCTGACTGGCGATTGTACAACCGCCTGGTTCTGGATGTGGGGCTGAGGCTCGGATGGCAGGCGCCCGAGAGTGTCCCGTTGAGGATTGCCGGACTGAAGGACGAAGCCAGCCTCGGACTGTTGGCCGAGCTGACACCGCGAGACACTCTTCTGACCCGTCTTACATATCGCAACCTGCGCGACCAGGAACGGCGCATGCTGGGAAACGGCATGTCTGTGGAAGGAGAGTTAACGCATCGCCTGCTGCTGGACTGGCCTGACACCAATCTGCATCTTTTCGGCGGCTATCATCGCTTTGAAAGAAAAGGTACGCCGGTTGGCAGGACGTTGGCGATGATCCCGGCTGGTGCCGCAGACGATTATTACATACCTGAATCCTTCGGCCAGATCGGGTTTGGGATGAACTTTGGCCAGTATCACAGAATTGCCTACAGTCGTCAGTGGCTGCCGTTTGGTACCGTAGATCTGAGCTGGAACAGTGTCGGCGGGACAGGTTTCCGTTATGAGCTGGGAATGGCCGGCCCGATTTTCGGACTGGATAAGTTGGAAGGCGCCTTTTCGCAGGAAAGCGGACGCTTTGGAAACAGTGACGTAAATTCCAGGATTGATATCCGATATCTGTATAATCTTAACTAAGTAAATTCAAAGGAGACCATTATGAAACGAATGATTCTGTTAATGTTGCTGGCTGTCATGATTCTGCCGGGCTGCACCACGCTCAAGCAGACCGAGCATGGCAAAGCTATCCCGGGAGACAGGGAATGGGCGCTGCTCCCCTTTATCAACAATACAGAAACCCCTTACGCCGCAGAACGGGCTGAGGCGATTACCCAGGCGCTGCTGTTTGCCGGTGGAGTGCAGAAAGTGACGGCAGCACCGGTTGAAATGAAAGAAGATGAATTGCTGCCGGACCGGGGTACCAAGCGCTACCAGAAGGGTCTGGAGTGGGCCCGCAAGCAGGGTATTAACTATGCTGTCACCGGAACCGTAACCGAGTGGCGCTATAAGGTTGGACTTGATGGCGAGCCGGTGGCCGGTATGACCCTGCAGGTAATGGAGCTGCCGGAAGGTAGGGTTCTTTGGAGCGGCAGCGCCGGTCGCAGCGGCTGGAGCCGTGATGCGGTCAGTTCTGTAGCGCAGCAGTTGCTGCAGTCGCTGGTGGACAAGATGCCGATACAGTTCGTTGGCGAGCAGAAAAAATGATGCGTCCGGGCCGGTGGTGTCATATCGCATCGCTGCTGAAGGGAACCGCATTCCGGATTTTTCCGGTTTTTCTTGCGGGAACCGTAGGGTTGTCGGCAGGTTGCGGCAAGCAGACTCTAAGCGGGGCCGACGCCCCTTCCGGCCAGTCTGTACAGCCGCCAGCCTTTGCTCCCGATCCTAATGCAGGACTGGATGTGCGCAAGATGGCGGCCAACGCAGCTTCCTATGCCATAACGTACGGTGCGCTGGATGCCGCAGCTATTCAAAATCTGAAGACCTATCCGCTGGTGATAGTGCATCCCTACAACGGAAATATTACCAGAGATCAGATTATGAGTATCAAACAGGGGGTCAACCCGAGTGATTCCGGCGACAATGTAGTGGTGCTCTGTTACATTTCCATCGGCGAAGATTCAAGAACCTTTGGACTTTCTGATGCTCAGATGCTTGCAGACTCCCGATTTGTTGGAAACGGCACAGGTCCGGTCGTTGACCCGCGCGGGGCGGGCGCATCGGGCACTTCCCTGGTTGGATTGGATCCGCTGGGGACGCCCACAAACGGCGGTTTTGCCTCCTTTTACCTGAATGACAATGCAGTTCATTGTAACGGAGCAGCTGACGGCAGTCCGGACAGCAACCCCAATTTTAAAACCCGTTTTGTAAATGCTGGTGATCCGGGCTGGTATCAGGTTGTGAGTGATATGACTATGAACACAAACAACCATACGCCGCCCGGTCTGAAAGAAATGATGACGAACAACTATGGACGGAGCCTGGGATGCGACGGGGTGTTTCTGGATACGCTGGACACGGCGGCTCCCAACAAATATACCGGCAGCATCTGCTCGAACAGCATCAACTTTACCAATTCGGAATGGACTGCCCAGGGTTTTACCAACTTTATCAAGCGATTGAGGGGTGAATACCAGGATAAAGTGATTCTGCAGAATCGCGGACTGTTTTATTTCGATCCGAGATATGCCCACTATGATGTTTCCGCCAGGGGCTTCATAGATATAAACTTTTTTGAGAGCTACTATCTGGACAACAACTCAGATTCGGTTGTATCTCCCTATTATCTGGATAATAAATACAATGTGGCTCCCAAACTGATGGCCGAGGCCAACCGCCCGGATGGCTTCAAGGTGTTGTCTCTGGGATACGCGAACGGTTTCAACGATGTTCCCAAGCCCGGGATCGACATCAGGACCCTGCTGGGGCAATCCATACTTGGCTTCAGCACCCTTCTGACCGACGTCACGGAAGCCCTGGACGTCGGATTTCATCCCTATATCACTTCTGCTTCGGTGGAGTACATCAATTCGTTTGCAAAAAACCATCTTCCGTTGATCGATACAACGCCGCCCCACTGGTCGAGCGTATATAATGCCAATTATGATCCGCCACTTCCCGAGACTCCACGGGTTGGGATTCAAAAAGCGGTAACAACCTCGCCCGGTAGTGTCACTTTATCGTGGGACGTTGCCCTGGATATGAACCGGGTCAGTTACCGGCTGTATTACCAGACCCCCGGAACATCCTTTGATTTTGCCACAGCCACCAAGCTCATGCTGACTCCGGTTCCGGGTGACGGCTATGCCCAGGTCTGGAACAGCGCCATCCCAAGCCAGGCTTTGAGTACAGTTTATCCTTACCAGCAAACGATAACCGGACTGCAAACAGGCGCAACCTATCGCTTTGTGATCCGTGCAGTTGACAGCGCGGGCAATGAAGACACCAATACGAATTTTATCGAGGTAACTCTCTGATGAAGCATGCAAACTCTGATCAGAGCCTGTTTCTAAGGGGCGTTCCGTGGCTGGAAACCGTTGTGATTACGCTGCTGGTTCCGGCTATTGGCGCTCTGCTGGACAGTAGTGATCCCTTCTTTATGGGGGCGCAATTCCCATGGCTATGGTTCGGCCCCTTGCTGGTGGCGCTTCGCTACGGCATCTCCAAAGCGCTCAGCTCCGTTTCCCTGCTTGTTCTGCTATGGCTGGTCCTGTCGTGGAGCGGTCTGGTCAAGGAGTTCTTTCCGCTTAATTTTATGTTGGGCGGAACACTTATGGCGCTGGTTGCCGGCCAGTTCAGCAGTGTCTGGTCAACCAGGTTGAGGCGTTCTGATCAGTTGAGCCGCCACGCGACCGAACGTTTTGAACAGCTTTCGAGAGCCTACTTCGTGGTGCGGCTTTCACACGACAGGCTGGAGCAAAACCTGATCAGCCGCCCGGTGACCCTGCGCCAGGCCATGAACGAAATGCGCACGTTAATGGCCAAAACCGGCGGCGAATTGAGTGCGGCAACAACTGGTGAGTTGATGTCGATACTGGTCAATTACTGTTCCTTGACCAGTGCCGCCCTCTATCCGGTTAAAAGCGGCAAGCTGCTCCCGGAGCCTTTGGCAAAATGCGGCCAGGATACGCCCTGTCTGCCGGATGACTTGCTGTTGCGCTCTGCCATGGAATCGGGTCACACGGCTTATCAATCGGCGGATCGTCTGAGAGAAGACCAGCATAGCCGTTACCTGGTGGCGGCTCCGATGATAACCTGTTCCGGGAAACTGCTGGGAGTATTGCTGGTCACCGATATGCCCTTTATGGCACTGAACCGTGAAACGCTGCAGATTCTCGGGGTACTTCTGGCCTACGCTGCCGATCACACTGAGGCGGCAGATTCTGCCGGACAGCTGTTTAAGGTTTACCCGGACTGCCCGACGGTTTTTGGCGCCGAACTTTTCAAAATGGTACGCTTACGACGTGATCTTGACATTCATAGCTCCCTGTTGGTTCTAAACATAGCTCCGACACCCCAGCTTGAGGAAATATGTTTGATGCTGGAAAGGCAATTGCGCGGACTTGATCATGGCTGGAGGCGCGACCTTGGTTGGACTGTTCAGTTTGCCGTGCTGATGCCGTTTTCCGGTCCGGCGGCAACCGAAGGCTTTGTCTTGCGTCTGGAAACTGCGCTCCAGAGGCAGTTCAGCCAGGATCTTAAAAGCGCTGGAATTACCAGCAAATCTCTGTTCCTGACCGCAGAGGAACCGATGATGCAACTTGCCGATCTGTTGGCGGGTGAACGATGAGCAATGCCAAAATATTGATATTCGGTCTGGTTTTCGAAGTGTCCGCGCTGGTGGCCCTTTTCGTGCGCATGCCGGTCTGGCGCCAGGGACTTGCTTTCCTGGCAGCGCATGTCATCGCCTCCGTCCTCTTTTCGCTGCTTTTGACAAGTATTTTCCCGAAACGTTTCAAACCAAAGAAATCCGGGCTGATGATGCTTTTTTTTAGTTTCGCATTCTTTGTTCCGCTATTCGGGGCGGTGGCAATCCTGATTACGCTTGTCTATTTCAGGAAGTTTCAGTATCTGGGCGAACGGGATGAGTTTTTCAGTGTGCCGCTGCCACCTTTCCTACAGGAGGCTGCGGTTATGGCTGCCGGAATGGGCGAGGGGGGGGCATGGTCCCGTTTGCGCACAACAACACTCCACCGTGATGAGAGGCTTAAGGCGCTGATGGCGGTGGGCGGAGGCAGCGGTTACAATACCAGCAGCTTTCTGCAACTGGCTACAAGCGACAGCGACGATGAGATCCGCTTGCTGGCCTTCAATCTGTGCGAACGCCACGAACAGAAGATAAATCAGGCCATTACGACCGCCATGGAAGGATTGAAAAACGGTGCAGGCAATGTCGAACGGGCCGCTTTCTGCCGGACTCTGGCTTTCTCCTACTGGGAACTGGTTTATAACTCGCTGTCACAGGATGAACTGCGCACTTTCTTTGTTGAACAGTCTCTCAAGTACGTTCATCAAACCCGGGAGTTGGTTGGAGACGATTCATCCCTGATGATCCTGCGCGGGAAAATACACCTGTTGCGGCGTGAGCATGAAAAGGCTGGCGAAGCCATCCGGGACGCCCTGAAAAACGGGGCGGCACTTTCCATTGTGACCCCTTATCTGGCGGAGCTTGCTTTTTTCAAGCGTGATTTTGCCTCTGTCAAACGCTTGCTTGCCCAGGATCCGACTTTGCGATTGAAGCCGGGCATCGGTCCAGTGGCTCAGTTTTGGAGAATATAATATGACCGCAAATCTGCCGACCGCAAAACGGGTTGACGTCATGCTGCTGCTGGAGGGGACTTTCCCCTATGTCAGCGGCGGCGTATCCAGCTGGGTCAACCAGATTATACGGGGACTGCCGGAAATCACTTTCGGCGGAGTGTTTATAGGCAGTTCGCCTGAGGATTATGACGGATTCAAGTATGAGCTTCCGCCTAATTTTAAGCATTTTGAGGTTCATTATCTGCATGGCGAGCAGATCAAGCCGCAGATTACCCGCCATGCCGGTGATAAAAAAGGTTTTGAGGCGCTGCGCCGTCTGCATGGCTGGTTTGCCAACCCCTGTCCCGATGGACTACCGGATGAGCTGAAACAGCTTTCATTTTACCGGCAGTCCGCCGGCGTAGACTACGAACAATTCCTGTATGCGGAGCGTTCCTGGGAATATCTAACAGACATGTACCATCAGCGCTGCAGCGACCCATCCTTCGTCGATTACTTCTGGACTGTCAGAAATATGCATGCTCCGATCTGGCAGTTGGCGGAAATTGCAGAAAACCTGATTCCGGCCGGTATGTACCACACTGTATCGACAGGTTACGCAGGTTTCATGGGTGGACTGCTGCACCATCACACCGGCCGTCCGCTGCTGCTTTCCGAGCATGGAATTTATACCAAGGAACGCCGGATAGATATTTTCAATAACGACTGGATCCGTGACAATCGCAATGCCCTGCAGCGTTCTCAGACCGAAATCAGCTATTTCCGGGACCTCTGGATCCGGTTTTTCGAAACGATCGGCCGTTTCTGTTATGACGCATCCGGCAATATCATCTCTCTCTACGAAGGGGCGCGCCAGCGTGAAATTCTGGACGGGGCCCAACCTGAAAAAACCAGGGTAATCCCTAACGGAATCGATCTGGAACGTTTTGCCCCGCTGCGAGAAAGGCGTCCGAGTGAGCCTCCACCGGTACTGGCGCTTCTGGGGCGGGTTGTGCCGATCAAGGACATCAAGACTTTCATCAGATCGCTGAAAATTATGATGACGCGCCTGCCCGGCCTGGAAGGGTGGATTGTGGGGCCGGAGGGCGAAGACCCGGTCTATGCCGCCGAATGCAGGGCGCTGGTGGAGAGCCTTGAGATTGGCGATAAAGTCCGTTTCACCGGCTTTATGGATCCGGTTGAACTGTTTCCGCAGGTCGGCCTGCTGGTGCTCAGTTCGATCAGCGAGGGATTGCCGTTGGTGGTTCTTGAGGCATTTGCTGCCGGAGTGCCATTGGTGGCTACCGATGTCGGTTCCTGTCGCCAGTTGGTGGAGGGGGGACTGAATCAGGAAGACGCGGGGATCGGCTCCGCAGGGTCTGTTGTGCCGATCAACAGCCCGCAGGCCCTGGCGGATGCCTGTCTGAAGCTGATCGGAGATAAAGCGGCATGGAGCCGGGCTCAGGCTGCGGCCGTAACCCGGGTTGAGCGTTTCTATGGCCAACCGCAGATGTTGGACGAGTATCGAAAGTTGTATCGCGAGGGGGCCTCCGGATGGCAGGCATAGGCTTTGAACTGCGCAAACTGATGAAGGGTGAAAGCTACAGCTCAATGCTGATGGCTTACACCTATGCCGGTGTAATCAGTTCCGGTCCTTGGGTACTCTCGATCGTTGCGGTCATGCTGATCGGAATCATATCGCTTCCGACCGTAATCCCGCCGCTGCTGGTGAGTGTGTTTCAGACCGTGGTTACCTATCTGATCGCCTTCAGCCTGATTCTGACCGGTATTGTGCAGCTGGCCTTTACCCGTTATTCGGCAGACCGCATTTTTGATAAAGAGCACTACAGCCTGCTGCCGAACCTGAACGGTCTTTTGACCCTGGTGCTAATGTCCAGCGGCCTGCTTTCCTATCCTTTCGCATTAATCTGCTTTCCGGGACAAAGTCTGATTTTTAGACTGCTTTTCGCTGCATCGTTTGTCGTGCTCTGCTGCGTCTGGGTGGCGGCTATTCTGTTGTCCGGCCTTAAGGCCTATAAAGCGATCCTGCTGAATTTTGCCATGGGCTACGGCATGGCTCTGCTGTTGGCCTTTGTGCTTCGCCACGGCAATCTGGATGGATTGCTGCTGGCCTTTTTAACCGGGCAATTTGTGCTTTTGATGGGAATGTTGTATGTGATTTTCCAGGGATACCGCTCACGCTCCTTTATAGATTTTGATTTTCTCAAACAGGGGCGCATGCACAAATCCCTGATGTTGACCGGGTTCTTATACAATTTGGGAATCTGGGCCGACAAATTTGTTTTCTGGTTCCATCCGATTACCGGTTCACATGTTATCGGTCCGCTGCGGGCGTCTGAAGTCTACGATCTGCCGGTTTTTCTGGCGTACCTGGCAATCATACCGGGTATGGCGGTCTTTCTGGTTCGGATGGAAACCGATTTTGTGGAGTATTATGACAAATTCTACGATGCGGTCCGGGAGGGGGGCTCCCTCAACTATATCTACGAGATGAAGGACGAAATGGTCAGGATTTCCAGGGAGGGAATCTATGACATCATAAAAATCCAGGGGATCACGACCATCATCGTGCTGGTAAGTGGCCCGCGACTGCTGGCGCTTGCCCACATACCGCAGATCCATTTCCCGCTGCTTTCGATTCAGGTCGTTGCTACCGGACTTCAGGTGGTTTTTCTCGGTCTTCTGAACGTTTTCTTCTACCTGGACCGGCGGGGCAGGGTCCTGTTTCTGACAGCTCTGTTTGCCGGACTCAATATACTTCTGACGATAATATCAATCCAGCTCGGACCCTACCTGTATGGCTATGGTTTTGCCATTGCCCTGCTGATCAGTATCGCAGTCGGCATGGCCCTGCTTGATTATGATCTGGAACACCTTGAATACGAAACATTCATGCTTCAGTAGGGGGCGCTGAGATCGTTAAAATTCTTAACTGATATTGAGGTGACTTAAACGTTGAAAACACGGAGACGCGGGTGCAGACAATGTATCCCCGTCTCTGCATAAATCTTTATTATACGTAGCGTTGTGCTTGTGCTTGTTCATCAAATTCGGTATAACCGCTTCATGCATAACAGTCTAATCACGGATTTGTTATTGCTGTGACCTTTTCCGCCCAACTCTTATTTCTCCCGACATCGTACTTATAAATTAGTAGCGGCCAGTCAGCACGCTGCAACCGCACAATGCATCAGCTTAAGTTCTGTACGGCGATAGTTCAGAGGATGTGACCCATGAAAAAACTCTCCAGTTTCATCGTCGCCTGCACCTGCGGTATCACACTAGTTATGGTTCTGCTGATTTATCTGATTGTTTCGATCGGATATGAAAATGTCGTGGTGCACCGTGAACAGAAACATGCCAAAAATCTGGCGGATATGACTTATAACTCGCTTTATCAGGTCATGCGGAAGGGGTGGACACACGAGGATTTGTCAGAGTTTATGGCCGGCAACAAAAAACTGTTCAGCGGCAGCAATATTAATGTCGTCATTTATCAGAGCGACGCATTGGCTGCCCGGTATGGACGGACCTACGATGTTTCACCTGACAAACAGGTCAAGGATGTATTTGTAAACGGCATTGCCGCCGGTTTTCTGACCGATTCTGTGGTTCGTCACGTTTATCCTCTGGTTGCTGCCTCGGAATGCTTGAAGTGCCACACAAATACCCGCAGCGGAGAAGTCCTGGGCGTGATCGATTCCAGAATCGACATCTCGGGAGAATTAAAGGAAATCCGCCGCAACATAATAATATTCCTCGCAATAATTGCCTTGATTCCATTGCTTTTAGCTTTCCTGCTGGCCAAGCAGTTCAGTAAAAGAATGAATAAATCTTTGTCGGATCTTCATGGCAGGATTGAGTCGGTAAACAAGGTCAGCGATCTCAAATCTCTTGAATTCCAGGATCTGCAGCTTGGTTTTTCTGAATTCACCAACATGTTTGACGAGATGAAGGAAATTATTACGAAACTGCGGGACGTGGCCATCGACAAGGACGTTCTTGAGTTTGAGGTCAAACTGCTGGAGCGCTTCATCATCACTTCAGAGATTGTCCGGGACTGGAAAGCCCATGTTTGCCATATACTGATCGAGATTAACTCGATCATTGATACCTACTTCTTTTTCTCATTGTTCATGGTGGATGAAGAGTCCTATGATCTGGAAGTCTTCTGGCGAAACACGCCAGACGACCAGAGTAAAAAATTCTTTGAATCCGTTATCCGCGATCGACTTGCACAAAGCCCCCGCTTTGCCCACGCTATAAATGTCAACATAATCCATAATATCGCCATGCCTCTGGCAATTCTTCCGGCGCTCAAGGAAGAGGATATAGAGCTGCAGACCAAGTCCCTGTTTCTGGAGGCCCCGCGCATCGGCGGCATCGTGGGTATCGGAGTCATTTCCGAAGTTGGCGCTTATCCGGCCCGCGCCCTGGTCATTGAGAGTATTCTCGCAACCCTGCTGAATGTGGTCGGTTCGGTCAAGGCGATTTATCGCTACACGAAGGAGCTGGAGTTTTACGCAACCCGCGATCCGCTTACCAATCTCTGTAACCAGCGCGTCATGTGGGAAATGCTCAATATTGAGGTTGACCGGGCAGTTCGGCACGATTACGGTTTTGCGTTCCTGCATCTGGACGTGGATAATTTCAAAATCATCAATGATTCCTATGGCCACGCTTTTGGTGACAAAATTTTGCAGGGGGTCAGCGAGATCGTCAAGTCGGCGCTCAGGAAAGGTGATATCCCGGCCCGCTATGGCAGTGATGAATTCAGCGTAATACTTCCGGAAACCGACGCTCAGCAGGCTTATCTTGTCGCGCAGAGGATTGTCGACGACCTGAAGGAGATATCATTTACACCAACCGAGGGGGGCGCACTGAAGGTTTCGGTTTCAATCGGAGTTTCGCTTTACCCGACCCACGCCAGAACGTCCAAAGAGTTGTTCATGATGGCTGATAATATGCGGCAGAAGGCCAAATATTCGGGGAAAAATCAGGTTGCGATTCCTTCTGATGATGATCTGGCCGAGGTCTACCGGATGATTGGTGAGAAAAACATCGTGATCATGAAGGCTATTGAAGAAAAAGTGATTGAACCGTACTTTCAACCGATTGTAAATGTTGCGACCGGGTCGATCGATGCCCACGAAGTCCTGATGAGGATTAATCTGCCGGGTGGAAAGATCATGTGTGCTGAAGAATTTGTGGATATTGCCGAGAGTATGGGTGTTATCAGCAAAATGGATTACATTCTGATGGAAAAAGCTTTTCGCAAAGCCTCTGAAAGTTCATATCGGGGGCTGCTTTTCATAAACATTTCTCCAAAGGCGCTGATTCTGAGCGAGTTCATACCGACTGTGCGGAGACTGACTCGTGAACATGGCATTGACCCGTCCAGCATTGTTTTTGAAATAACCGAACGTGAGACGGTTAAAAATATGGCACTTCTGGAGCGCTTTGTACTTGACCTGAAGTTGGAAAACTACAAGTTTGCGATAGATGACTTTGGCGCCGGTTTTTCATCTTATCAATACCTGAAGCGCTTTCCGGTGGATTACCTGAAGGTTGAAGGTGATTTCGTGAGAGGTATGACCAACGCCGGAGGTGTCGATATGGCAATTGTCAAAAGCATCGCAACACTTGCCCATGGTCTCGGTATAAAGACGGTCGGAGAGTACGTGGAAAGCGGGGATGTTCTCAAAGCGGTGGGAGAGGTTGGCCTGACCTATGCCCAGGGGTACCATGTCGGACTCCCTTCCTCGGAACTGTCGAAATAACTTACAGATTCTGATTGAAGCTGTTCAGTTTATGTAAACTGAATATCATATCAGTATGTTAAGAATCGGCTTGTAATTTGCAGATTGACCAAAGCGAAGGCATATGTCTTTGTACTTCTGAAGCGGCTATTATCAGTTACATAATGATTGTTCATGGCACCATACGGTGTTGTGCCTCTCTGCCCTTGCGGGACAAACCTTTTGTGAGGACGAACAAGGGTGTCAGAAAAAGTTAAGATACTGCTGTTTGAAAAAGAAGCAGCGTTTGCAGAAGAAGTCGGGCATGCTTTGACAACGTTCGGTTATTCGGCCCCAGCTGTTGTATGTGACAAAGAACAACTGCTTGAAGTCACACTTGCGATTAAACCCGACCTGATACTGGTCGGTGTTTCCATTAACGGGTATTTTGACTTTACTGAAACTGTGGAGGAGGTTGCCCACCAAAGCGATATTCCTCTGGTTTATCTCTCTTCTCACGCATATTCCGATCTGGCCGGTAGCGGCAAGATCGCCAACCCGTACGCTTTCCTGCTTAAACCCTTTAACTCCATCCAGCTTAACTACGCCATTGAAGTTGCAATATCCAGACATGCTTTGGAAAAGAGTTCTTGTGATTGCACTGCCGGTTACCGCAATGTGTTTGAGTTTGGCGGCATTGCTACAGTGGTACTGGACGGCTCCGGAGCTGTTGCTCTTGTCAATCAGGAGTTTGAGTCACTGTCCGGGTTCACCCGGGAACAGATCTTGGGTCACAAAAACTGGAACGATTTCTTCTTTGACGAATTTTCAGACGTTATTGAAAGCTCCAGGTCTCAGTCGTCGGAAACAGCTGGTGGTGTCAAATCCGATCTTCCGGTTTTATTTATCGGAAGCGGGGAAGGGACCAAGTCAGTTTACCTGAAAGTAAAACCATTGACTGGAACCGACCGTTATGTTGCCTCCATGTTTGACGTTGCAGAAATCAAAGGAGCGGAGAGGGAAATCCATGCTCTTAACTCTGAACTGATGCGAATGAATGACGAGCTAAGGCGCGAAATTTCTGAACGGGAAAATTATGAAAAGGTGTTGCTGCATCAGGCAAACCACGACACCTTGACCGGACTCCCCAATCGGCAGCTGTTGTTTGACCGCTTGCAGCAGGCAATTGCCTATGTGGATCGTAACAGCAGCATGTTGGCCCTGATGCTTGTCGATCTGGACAGCTTTAAAATAATCAATGACACCATGGGACATGTCGCCGGTGATGCTCTACTGAAAGAGGTCGCCGGGCGGATTCAGGCCTGCCTCAGAAAATATGATACGGTCGCCAGGTTTGGTGGTGACGAGTTTGTCATAATCGCCAACGACATGCCGGATATTCATGACATTGTTGGTTTCGCCGACAAAGTTTCTGATATGTTCCAACAGCCATTCGAACTTCTAGGCAAGCCTATATTCGCAACAGCCAGTATCGGGCTTGCCATTTATCCTTTGCAAAGCAGAAGCACTGATTGTCTCCTGAAAATGGCTGATACTGCAATGTACCAGGCAAAATCCGAGGGTGGTAACGCCTACCGGTTTTTTACTGAATCCATGAGCCTCAAACTGGACAGACGTGCCACAATGGAAAAAAAGCTCAAGGCTGCGCTGGACAGGGAGGAATATCTTGCCCATTATCAGCCCCGGATAGACGTTGCCACCAGAAAGATAATCGGGATGGAGGCGCTGATGCGCTGGCAACCGATAGACGGCCCGTTGGCCTACCCGGCCGACTTCTTTTCGATACTTGAAGAGAGTGGCATGATTGTTCCAGTCGGTGAATGGATGCTTGAAAAAGTATGCGAGCAGAGCCGGGCCTGGCATGAAGCCGGTCTGCCTCCGCTGCGAGTGGCGGTCAATATTTCCGAACGCCAATTCAATCAGGATGATTTTGCCGACAGAGTCGCCAATACACTCACAAAATCAAGGCTCGATCCGAGTTTTCTTGAAATAGAACTTCCCGAACAGATTGTAATGAACAATGTTGTCGATAGTATCAGCCGATTGAAGAAGCTTAAATCGACCGGAGTCACCATTTCGGTGGACAACTTCGGGACAGGGTATTCGTCACTTACCCATCTGAGCCGCTTGCCGATCGATGATATTCAGATCGATAAATCTCTCGTCAACTGCATCATGACCGATGAAAAAGACGCCAATGTTGTCTCCGCGATCATATCCATGGTGCACGGTCTCGGCAAAAACCTGCTTGCCGAAGGTGTCGAGTCAGAGGATCAATTTATGTTTCTAGCCCAAAGACGCTGCAAGGAGATGCAGGGGCACTTTTTCAGCAAACCTCTTACACCTCTGGAATTTGAAAAGATGGCCCGTAAGTACACGCTTTAATCTTCGACATCAGAATTTTTTCCCGCCAACCCACCAATAACTAACTCTTTTTAAAAAACCAGTGAACGACCAAAGACAAAGCTCTTGACTGTACGATTAAATCATAATAATTTTGCTCAACTAATTCCATTCTGGGGAGGAAAAATATGGGCAAAAAAATGAAGTTGATTATCCTTGTTGCCTCGGCGCTGGTCGCGTTGTGTGCTGTCGCTGTTGCCGGTACAACTCCGGCCGTTTCGCCCTTCAAGGTCAATTATGATCTGTTCAAGTTGTATCCGTCACTGATTGTCTACGAAAAATCAAAGGCAGAATTTACCGAACCGGAAACCTGCGGCGGTTGTCATGATGACAAATACAAAGAGTGGAACGGCTCTTTGCACAGCATGGCTTTCATTGACCCGGTTTATCAGGGTGAACTGAACAAGGCTGTCAAATCGGTGGGACATGAAATATCACGTCAATGTGAAGGGTGCCATTCTCCGGCCGGTGTTGTAACAGGCGAAATCAAGGGGCCAGGCCTGGTCGGGCTATCGGCGGTAGCCAAGGCTGGTGTCTCCTGCGATATCTGTCATTCGATCGTTGCCCTTAACCATGATAAAACACCCACCAAAGAGCCGGAGAACGGTTCCTTCGTCATAAACCCTGGAAAGGACGGCAAGGATGGGGCTGTGCTGGTTAAAAATGGGCCGCTCAAGCCGACGGACGCCTGCGGCGGCGGATTTCACGAATGCCGCCAGACAGAGTTTCACGAGAAGGCCGACCTGTGCGCTTCCTGCCATCAGGTTTATCATTATGACAAGCACTTTCCGATTGAGGCTACCTATAACGAATGGAAGCATAGTCCCTACTCCCAGCAGGGCATCCATTGCCAGGATTGCCACATGGTCGCTACAGACACCTTTGTGAAAGTGGCCGACTCAATGACAAAGCCCGAGCGCAAGGATTACAGGCACTATTTTAACGGCGCCAACTACCTGCTGTATTACCTGGGTTCCCAGGCCGCACAGAAAGCTGGAGACAAGGAACAGTCTGACCGGTTGATGCACCAGTATGATATGGCCGTAAAACGGTTGCAGAATGCTGCCGGTTTGGAAATCGAGCCGATCTACCGCAAAGGGACTCTGGCTGAAGTGCGGGTGCGTGTCAAAAATCTGCGGGCCGGACACAACCTGCCAACTTCCTTGACCAACATCCGTCAGATGTGGCTAGAGGTCGTTGCGAAGAACGAGAAGGGGGAGGTTGTCCTTTCCACCGGATCACTCAACGCCAACGGATCCATGGCAACTGATGCCCGGATTTTTAATTCGGACGGCATGGGGTCGGATATGCATTATTCGGATCACCCCTGGATCATTACGGCTTTTTCACGTCATGAAACAATACCCCCCAAAGGGTATAAAGATGTCTACTTCGGAATTCCAACTCCGAATGGAAGTTCCAAGCTGACTATTGAAGCCAAACTGCGTTATCGCCAGGCGGAACAGGAAATCGCTGAAGCTTTGCTGAAAGATGTTCCAAAGGGTATCGATCTGGCTAAAGATTATGGGCTGACGGAAATTCCCAAACTGCCGGTGGTGGACATGGTGTCTTTGAAGCGGGATGTCTCTGCGACTAAATAGGATGCAAAATATGTCTGAAAGTAAAAAGGGCGGCCAACTGGCCGCCCTTTTTACTTTCAGGTCAATTCAAAAACTTATTTGCCGCAGCACTTTTTGAACTTGATGCCGCTTCCGCAACTGCATGGATCATTTCGTCCAACTTTATTGGAAAGAATCGGCTTCGCTTTGACCATGTTCCCTTCGGTGAAAAACCAGCGTTCACCTTCTTTTACAAACTGGGCATTTTCACGATGCTCGCGCGGTTCACCATTTTCGAGAAAGCGGGCTACAAACTCGACTTCTCCGCTGGTATCGTCTTTGCCACCTTTGTTGATGCCGATGATTTCCAAACCTTGCCAGTCGGCATTCTCGGCCCATTCTTTTGTGCCTTTGTGATCGTATCCGCTGCGATGGTTCGCATGCGTACTCTCATAAATAAAATCAGTCTGTACCCCGACATAAGCCGAATAACGCGCTCTCATAAGTTTTTCGGGCGATTCTGCGATCTGTATTCCTTTTATAACCGGTTCGCAACACTCGGAAAAGTTAATGCCGCTGCCGCAAGGACAGTTGTTCATAGTTGTTTCTCCTTCAATGAAATTTGGTGGTTTTGGTGACATATTAGTCGGGCATTTGTCAAACACAATCTGCTGCGATGTTCGTAATAGGGGTGCGTACAATAAAAAAAGCGCCCGCATTGGACGCTTTTATTACTATCGACTCCCGCCATCAGGAAAACTGAATCAGTAGTTGCCTTCCACAAGTTCAAAGTATGCCTGCGGGTGTTTGCATACCGGGCATATTTTGAGAGCTTCAGGCCCCTCATGGATAAGTCCGCAGTTTCTGCATCTCCAGCGTGCTGATTCCTTGCGGCTGAAAAATGTACCAGCTTCCAATTCGTCCAACAGCAGCTGGTAGCGTTCCTGATGTGCTTTTTCAATTTTGGCGATTGATGTGAACAGAGCGGCAATTTCAGGAAAACCTTCCTCAAGAGCTTCTTTGGCCATGCGCGGGTACATCTCGGTGAACTCGTCAGTCTCGCCGGCCGCCGCAGCTTTCAGGTTGTCGGCGGTGGAGCCGATGCCATTGAGCAGTTTGAAGTGAAGCTTGGCATGCTCCTTCTCGTTTTCTGCGGTTTCCATGAAAATCGCAGCAATCTTTTCGTATCCTTCCTTCTTTGCCACCGAGGCAAAGTAGGTGTATTTGTTGCGGGCCTGGGATTCACCGGCAAAGGCATCAGACAGGTTCTTCTCGGTTTTGGTTCCTTTGATATCTTTCATTTAATACTCCTTTGGGTGGGGTACGCACCATGCAGGTACTTGTCATTAATAGTCTTTATTACATGACCGATGCTAAAGTCAAACAATTTGAATTTGAATGTCCGGCATTATTGGCTGCTTTTGGGACTGTAAATAATAGGTTGTCTATCGCGCGCATTCATTGTAGGCTCATTAAACATAAGCCCAATTGATCGAGGATGATAATGAATAATATCAATGAACTGCTGCAGGCGCCATTGTCTGCACATGAAACCCGCTGGGCCAGTGAAATTGCCGACAAGTTGCCGGAAGACGACGATCTGACCTTCGAAGAATCAAAAATACTCACCAGATTGCCGATAAGCGAATGGCCGGCCGAATTGTTGGCCAAGGTGAAAGACGTAATTGATGTTGACGATTTCCCGGTTGACGAGAACGAATGATGATTCCGAATCTGCCCTGTGCAGCTATCGTACTGAATTACTGTCCATTCCGGACAGCTGAAGGAGTTTTGTTTGAAGACGCAGTTTGTAAACCGAAATGCAGGATTGCTCATTTGTCTGCTGTTAATTGTTTCAGGATGTACAAACAGTAAATCTGTTGAACCAACCGTTACAGAAAAAAAACAGCCTGCCCGAGAGTTAACCGTTTTTTCCGCCACCAGCAGTGCCGTTCGCGAAGCCGCGGTATTTGCATCCCGCTCCGGCGCTGCTGCTCCCGTAACAGCACCCGCAACGAAAACCAATGCCGGCGAAAATCCCGAGTTTGCCAAAATCAAAGGCTGGCCGGTCAAGGGCCCTGCTCCGCTACAGGGTGCAATTCTGCCCAAGAAACGCATAGTTGCTTATTACGGCAACCCTCTTTCAAGGAAGATGGGTGTTTTGGGTGAATACCCTAAGGACGAAATGTTGCGTCGCCTGAAGTTGGAGGTTGCCGCCTGGCAGGCCGCTGACCCGGCTACGCCGGTGCAACCGGCCTTGCATCTGATTGCAGTTGTGGCACAGGGTGATCCCGGCAAAGATGGAAAATATCGTCAAATCACTCCGGACAAGGTTGTCAGCCAGGTCTATGAATGGGCAAAAGAAGTTGGGGCAATTCTGTTCATTGATATCCAGACCGGGCATGACGACATTCGGTCCGTTCTGCCGCGCTTCGAGTGGATATTGAAAAATCCGGATGTACATCTGGGAATCGATCCGGAGTTTAACCTGATCAAGAGCGGCAAGAAACCTGGGACCAGGATCGGCACCTACGATGCGGCCGATATTAATTTCGCTTCCTCTTATCTGAAAAATCTGGTCAATAAATACAACCTGCCTCCCAAGGTGTTCACTGTGCACCGCTTCACACAAGGTGGCGTCACAAATTCCAGGGATATAGTTCTGCGCCCGCAGGTGCAGATCGTCATGCATATGGATGGCTGGGGTTCCCCCTGGTTAAAGCGTGATTCCTACAAGAGCTATATCGTTGCCGAACCCGTGCAATACACCGGATTCAAGCTGTTCTACCACAACGATACCAAAAAGGGCGACCCGCTGCTGAAGCCGCAGGAAGTTCTCAAACTCAATCCCAAACCGCTCTACATCCAGTACCAGTAAGGCCGGGAAAGATGCTGCTGATTTTCCCTCCGGCAGCCAAAGCCTGCGAACCTCCGGCCGGCATAGCCAGGCTTGCGTCTGCCTTGCAGGCGCATGGTGTTTCCTGCCGTTTGCTGGACGCTAATCTGGAAGGGCAGCTTTGGCTGCTGGGACAGCCGCTGGCGGCAGACGATACCTGGAGCCGACGGGCTGCAAAGAACCACTCCGCAAATATCTCCGCGCTTAGAACCCCCAAGACCTATCAAAACCCGGATCGCTATCGTCGTGCAGTCAGCGACTTGAACCGCCTGCTGGCCGTTTCCGGCCGTGCGACAGGTTCCACCGCAGGTCTTGCCGATTACCAGCAGACGGTTCTTTCTCCGGTGCGCAGCGCTGATTTGATAAAAGCGGCGGAACTGCCGGATTCCAACCCGTTTTTCCCGTACTTCAGCCTGCGTCTGCCGGAGCTTCTGGCGGGAATCAGAACCGTTGGCTTCTCACTCAACTACCTCAGTCAGGCGCTCTGTACCTTTGCCATGATCGGCTATCTCAGGAGGCGGTACCCGCATTTGAAGATAGTTCTTGGCGGCGGATTGGTGACCTCCTGGATGCGGCGTCCAGATTGGAGTAATCCCTTCGGCGGCCTGGTCGATCATCTTATCGATGGTGAGGGGGAGGTGGCTTTGCTGTCGTTGTGTGGTGTCAAGCCTCTCCCAGGCTTGCATGTTACACCGGATTACTCCGCTCTCCCGCTTCGTAATTATCTCTCGCCCGGGTTGATCCTTCCCTACAGTGCGGCTTCAGGATGCTACTGGAACCGCTGTTCGTTCTGTCCGGAGCAGGCCGAAGGGAATCACTACCGCCCTGTCCCGCTTTCTCAGGTTCTTTCCGACCTGCAACAATTGACGATGGAATACTCACCTGTCTTGATCCATCTGCTGGACAATGCTGTCAGTCCGGCGCTCCTGCGCGGACTGGCCCGGAACCCGCCCGGCGCGCCGTGGTACGGCTTTGCCCGGGTTGACGAACAGCTGGCCGAGCCAGGTTTTTGCCGGGCATTGAAGCAGTCAGGCTGTGTAATGCTCAAGCTGGGACTGGAGTCGGGAGATCAGGAAGTCTTGGAACAGATGAGGAAGGGGATCAGCCTGGAGCTGGTTTCGCGGGTGCTTTTTTCACTGCGGCAGGCCGGAATTGCCGTTTACTGCTATCTGCTGTTCGGCACGCCGAGTGAAACCGAGGTCAAGGCACAACGGACGCTGGACTTTGTAGTCCAGCACCATGATGCGATCCGTTTTCTCAATCTGGCCGTATTTAACATGCCGCTTTTTGGAAATGAAGCGGGGGAGTACGGAACAAAGCTTTTCTACGAGGGTGATCTGTCACTCTACACAGCCTTCAAGCATCCTGACGGTTGGGACCGTGCCCAGGTGCGCCGGTTTTTAGAGAGCCGTTTCAAGCGCCATCCGGCGGTGGCGGAGATTGTCAGAAACGATCCGCCGCAGTTTTCCTCCAACCACGCCCCGTTTTTTTGCAGTTAGATGCGAACTTCCGTCCGCATCTTTCAGAATCAAACCTCATTTTCGTACCGCTGCACCACCGCTTCATAATGTGAACTGAAATCGGCCGCTGTTCTGGTTTCCGCGGCAACATAGCCGGCGACGATCTCAGCTCTCAGTGTGTCTGGTATGACCCGCTCGGCAAGCGGATAAAGAATCCCGTCTTCCTTGGAAATGTGATCACGCAGCAGTTCGACGTAGGCCAGCGCATTTTCGCTCAGCGCTGCCAGATTATCCATATTCCCCGCTACTGCTTCCTTTGCGGCCGATTCCATCGCCTTCACGTAGGCCCGCCCCTGGTCATGCTCCATCAGCATTGCGGCGATCGGGCTGTTTTCACGCGGCATACCGTTTTTGATCAGAGCTTCAAACAGCACATCCTCTTCCTTGGCATGGTGAAACCGGTCTGCGTAATTGCGTATAAAGTCAACACCATCCAGGAAAAACTGCCAGTTGTGGTAGCTGCCGTTCGCCACCAGTCCGGAATTGCGTTCCAGCAGGTTGATCATTCGCAGGATAAGTTTGTGCTCGTTGACCAGAGCGGTCGTGATATCAGTTTTCATCAGTTCCTCCGTTCGCCATTTATGCCTATGGTGACGGACTCGAATGGAATCTCCTTGCCGCACTTCTGGAGCGCTTCCCGAACCATAATGTCCAGGCCGCGGCAGCATGGGACTTCCATGATTGCCACTGTGACGCTTTTGATGTTATTGGCGCTGAAGATGTGGGCCAGTTTGTCCACATAAGCGGTCGTGTCGTCAAGCTTGGGACAGGCGATCGCCAATGCCCTTCCTTTGATCAGATCCTGATGTGTGCTTCCCATGGCGAAGGCAACACAGTCGGCGCAAACCAAAATATCGGCCTCTTGAAAATAAGGTGCCGTGGGTGGCACCAGGTGGAGCTGTACCGGCCACTGCCGGAGTTCTGAAACTGCTTTTGTGCCGCAGGCTTGTGTTGTCTCTTCACGCTCGATTACTTTTGCCATGCTGCCGGGGCAGCCGCATCCCAAATTTCCCATGATCATTCTCCTTTTGATATCAGATGTGTGTTGATATCCTGTTCAATATTAGCTTCGTCTTCTTTGGATAGTCCGTGAATGGCAACCACGTCCTTCAACAGGCAGATGCCGACTTTGCAAGTGACACAGCCGATCTCGTAGCGGTTCAGGATTTCTCCTATCTCCGGGTAACTGATCATCACGTCCTGAATTGCCTTCTCGCCCAATCCGTTTTTGAATTCCATGTTTGCCTCCCAGCCTCGTTTATGATTGAAGAATACCCCGTTTAAGAAATTAAAATAATGACGCCGGTCAAAGTTTTTGATTTGCAGTCGAATATTCAAATTTTGTTTTATTAATGTTGCTTGCATGGGGTATACAGTAAAATATCACCTTAACTTTTTACTGTCGGCATGTTATAGACGAGGGTAGTATTTTTCGGGAGCTGACATGGAGATTTTTGGCGGTTTTATGGTAATGATGAGCATCATCGGTCTTTTTCTGGCGGTGATATGGATAATCATGCCGTTTGTAGTGTTTGCAATCAAAGGGAAACAGGATCGAACTCTGGAAGTGCTGGAAGGTATGGAAAAACGCTTGGCATCTCTTGAAGCCGGCTTGCGCCAGACCAGGCCTGACTTTTCCGGTAATTTTGAAAATCCTGCTCAGGCGCCCGCCGGACCAACCCAGGAGGTCGTCAGCCAGGCAGCAGAAAAATGTTCTTCCCAGGAAACGTCATCCAGTTCAGCAATATGAATGGCGGCCGGTCTAATCCTGAAATAAAAAACAATATGGAGACGTTTAGAGATGTTACTGCAAGGAAAAAAAGCGCTGATATTTGGCGTTGCGAACGATAAAAGCATCGCTTGGGCAATTGCCAGGCTGTTTCACGATCAGGGTGCCGAACTGGCCATTACTTACGCCGGGGATGCGCTGGAGAAGCGTGTGCGGCCACTGGCCGAGTCTGTAAATGCCGCCGCAATTATACCCTGCAATGTTGCCAGTGACGAGGATATCAAGGGTGTATTCAGTGATCTGGGCAAAATATGGGATGGCGTGGATATCGTTATTCATGCGATCGCTTTTGCAAACAAGGAAGAGCTGAAGGGAACCATCGTCAATACGACGCGCGAAGGTTTTGCAACTGCAATGGATATCAGCGTTTACTCTTTTATGGCAATTATGAAAGAAGCTCAGCCGATGATGCAGGGACGCAATGCAGCCGCGCTGACGCTCAGTTATTACGGGGCCGTGAAGGTTTTTCCAAGTTACAATGTGATGGGGGTTGCCAAGGCGGCCCTGGAGGCTTCGGTGCGCTATCTGGCCGAAGGGCTCGGGCCCGAAGGAATCCGGGTTAACGGTATCTCGGCCGGCCCGATCCGCACACTGGCCGCCGCAGGCGTCAACGGTTTCATCAATATATTGAATCACGTGGAAGAAAAAGCTCCCCTGCGTCGCAATGTCACTCAGGAGGATGTGGCCCGTTCTGCACTCTATCTGTGCAGCGGCCTCTCCAGCGGTGTTACCGGCGAGATCCATTATGTGGATGGCGGCTACAACGTGATCGGTATCTAATCCTCTTTAAGGTCGAGGTTGAGAAGATATCAAATTTCCAGGCCTCGACTTTATTTCATTTTCCTCGGAGCATTCCCATCAAAGAACCATTCGGTAATTTAGCAGGTTTAAAATCAAGTCAGATTCAGGCGCTTGAACGCCTGTACCGCCGTCGAGTTCCAATCGCTGAATTTTGTTCTCATGAGCTTGCCGGTCGGCTTGTCGAGCTTTCCGGCGAGCTTCGCCGACAAATCGGCATTCTCGTCAGCCGTGCCGGAATTGTGGAATATGTCATAGTAGGAGATGAAAAAGGTCTGGTGATTCCCGACCTGCGTGATTATCCGCTTGGCAAGCGCGCCATGCGCGGTTTGCGCTTGATTCATACCCATCTGAAAAACGAGCCGGTCAGTGAAGATGACCTGACCGACCTATCGCTGTTGCGGCTCGACCTGCTCGCGACCCTGTTTTTCACCCCCGGTAAACAGCAGATTTCCGCGCAGTTGGCCTGGTTGTCGCCTGACCAGCGGGGAGCCGCCACGGTCGTTGAACCACCCATGCTGCTCGATCGCATTGATCTTGACTGCGTACACTTCATAAACGAACTGGAAGCCGATCTTGAGAAGGCGGCCCGCAGCACAACCGGCAAGGCTAAAGATGCTCTGGAGCGTGCGATTCTGATCTCGGTCACGACCTCCGGCACCCGCCAGGAAGCCGAAGATTCGATGTCCGAACTGCGGGAGCTGGCGCGAACTGCCCAGGTCGAGGCGCTGGATGAATTCATTCAACGACCGCGCAGTCTTAATCCCCGTTTTCTGATGGGGGAGGGGATGATGCGCGATGTTGTTATCAGGGCTTTGCAGCGCGGGGCCAGCATGCTGATCTTTGATCAGGAGCTGACGCCGGCCCAGATTCGCAGCATATCTGCCATGACTGAGTTGAAAGTTATTGATCGCAGTCAGCTGATACTGGACATTTTTGCCCGTCGTGCAAAAACGCTGGACGGCAAAGTACAGGTGGAGCTGGCCCAGCTGAAATACCTGCTGCCGCGCTTGACCGGACGTGGAGTGCAGATGTCTCGCCTGATGGGCGGCATCGGCGGACGCGGACCAGGTGAAACCAAGCTGGAGACCGACCGCCGCCGCATCCGCGACCGGATTGCCAGTCTGGAACGGGAGTTGAAGGAGCTTTCCCGTGGGCGCGACCAGCGCCGCCAGCAGCGAATCAAGGCCGGTGTGCCGATCATCTCAATTGTCGGCTATACCAACGCCGGTAAATCTACCCTGCTGAATGCATTGACCAAAAGTGATGTCTTTACGGAGGATCTGCTTTTTGCCACTCTGGATACGTCCACCCGCCGTCTGCGTTTCCCCCGGGAACGTGAAGTGATTATCACCGATACGGTTGGGTTCATCCGTTCACTCCCCAAGTCACTGATGGGCGCTTTCAAAGCGACGCTGGAAGAACTGCGCGATGCCGACCTGCTGCTGCACGTAGTTGATTCGTCCCACCCACGATTTGAGGATCAGATCGCCCAGGTGAGAACCATTCTGAAAGAACTGGATTTGGGCGAAAAGCAGGAACTGCTGGTTTACAACAAGGCTGATCTGCTGAGTGAAATGCGGAAAAAGGATACGGTTGGATTTCTTCGTGTGAAGCAGTCGTCCAGGACCCAGAATAGTGTGACAGTTTCTGCCCGCGACCGGAAGAGCCTGGCGCCGCTGATGGACGAGCTGCAAAGGCGATTCTGGCCGGAAGAGGCAATTGTTGAGGAAATCCAGCCGGAGTCGGCTTAGACGGTTTTATCATGCTGTTGAACCGCTTTTGTGGAAGTTGACAGCCTCATTTTGAAATTTATTAACTACCCTCGACTACCAAATGTTTATGGGGAGCTCGGCAAAAATGGCAGACCCAATCTCCTTAAGACATCCTGCAGCATTCTCTAAATCTCGCAATCTTTTCTCAATGGCTTTTTCTGATCGGAAAAGAGAAGAGCTTTTTCTGTGTCAGCATAATGGTCACACTGCCAACTCTCTGCGTTGGGCATCGATTGTATGTGCTGCCATTATGGCCGGATTTATATGGCAGGATGCCCGGATATCAGAATTGGGCTACATTGCCACCAACATTAGAGTATTTGGTGTTATGCCGGTTTGTTTCATGGCCTGGTATGCAAGTCGCAAACTGGCACTGCGGCGCTTTATCCACTGTATCAGCGCCATCTTTTGGCTGAGTTTTGCCAGTCTAACTGCCGCCATACTTCTTGTGTATGAACCGGGGCCTTTTAGTCTGGTCGGTACTGTGGGAGTCAGCAGTTTTTTGCTGATTCTCTGTGGAATATTTACTTTTTCGAGCTTACGCTTTTGGGCATCCCTGCTGGTAGGAATGCTGACTCTTCTGATCTATTATGTTGCGGTAGCCTGCTGGACTAATGCCATTGCCGAATTTGTCAACCGTGATTTGTTGACTGCCATGGCGCTGGTTGTTGGCGGAGCGACGGTGAGTCTGTTCGATGAACGTGCCAGGCGGCGTCAATTTGAAATGTCCGAACAGCTGCAAAACTCCTACCTGATGGTGGAACAGCAGGTTCATGAACGGACGCTCGAACTACAGAGAACAAATATTCAGTTGTATGAGGAAATCAGCGTACGCAAGGGAATCGAAAACAAACTTCAGGCAAGCGAACATCGGTTCCGCATGTATTTCGAAAAAAGTGCCGACGCGATTGTGATCGTTAACTCAAAAACATACTGTCTTGAAGCCGCCAACCTCGCCGCGCTTGTCATGTTAAAATGTTCGGCTGATGAGATTATCGGGATTAACCTCGCTGTTTTATCATCTGATATGCAACCTGATGGTCGCTCCTCCCAGGAGAGGTATGCCGAGATCGTCAATCTGGTAAAGCAGCAAGGATTTCATCGCTTTGAGTGGCATTGTCAAAGCCCCCATAGAGCTCCGTTTCCGATTGAGGTTGCCATGACTTTGATTGATGACGGCCTGTCACCATTTATACTTGCTACCTGGCGCGACGTATCTGATCGCAAGCTGATGGAACAACAGCTGTATCAATCACAGAAAATGGAATCAATTGGCCGGCTTGCCGGGGGGGTGGCCCATGATTTCAATAATAAACTGACCATTATGCTGGGTTATGTCCAGCTCGCGGCCGAGGAACTGCCTGATACCAAAAATATTGAAGTTTACCTGGATGAAGTCAGGTTGGCTGCTGAGTATTCACGCGACATTACCGCGCAGTTACTCGCTTTTTCCAGGCAGCAGATTGTTTCCCCCTGCATAGTGGACATTAACAGCATCATCAACGGTACTCACAAGTCTCTGTCGCGTCTGATTGGTGATGATATCGATCTTCGCTTTGTTCCTGGCGAAAATCTGTGGAAAATTAAGATCGATCCGGTGCAGATTGATCAGATCATCATGAATCTGGCCGTGAATTCTATGGATGCCATGCCGGATGGCGGAGTCTTGACGATAGAAACCACAAATAGTCTGTTGGGAGAAGATATTGCGTCACATCTCCCGCTATCTCAGTGTGACTATGTATTGATTAAGGTCAGTGACAATGGAATTGGCATTGATAGCGAATCAATCAAACATATCTTTGAGCCGTTTTTTACCACTAAGGACGTCGGCAAGGGGACTGGTCTGGGATTGGCAACTGTTCATGGCATCGTCCTGCAGAACAATGGATGTATCGATGTGGCAAGTCAACCCGGCACCGGTACAACCTTCCATATTTATCTGCCCCGCGACCCGGAATGCCATTGATTGCAGATGCAAGGCATCAAACAAAAAAAGGCGAACGCCGCATCTCGACATTCGCCTCATACACTGTATATTGCCTGGTTGCCAAAAGGCTCACTCAAACTGTTTTTTGAACTCCTCCATCAACTGCCGGAGATTTGCCACCTCAACTTGCAGGGCTGTGACTTCCTCTTCCAATTTCGCGATCCGCTCGTTTTCCGCCATTACCCGTTGCCGGGCAGCTTCGGGAGCTTTTTCCGCATAATCGTCGCCCGCTTCCGGCAATTCAGAAAACAGCTGGGCGTAGCGACCTTCCTTTCTACCTGGTTGACGCGGCATCAGGGCAATGAAAGGGGATTCGCGCTCCATCAGTTCTTTCAGTACTTCCTCCATTGCGGACAGATCGCCAAAAGGGTGCATCCGCTCGCATCTCGTCCGCAGTTCACCAACCGTCTGCGGTCCGCGTAGCAGCAGTTCACAGATCACCGACTGTTCCGCCGGAACCAGTCCAAGTTTCTCAGCCAGTAGATGGCGGTATTTCGGGACCCGGCCGCCATCGGCCGAGATTACCGACAGTTGCTTGAAGCGGAGCGAATCCAGTGCCCGTACTACTTCCTCTTCCGTCAGTGCCATTACGGGGTCGCGGTTGGATTTCTGGTTGCAGGCATTGGTCAGCGAATTGAGCGAAAGCGGGTAATACTCGGGCGTCGTCAGTTCTTTTTCCACCAGGCTGCCAAGTACCCGGACCTCTGTGCTGTTAAGCTTTATATCCAACGTAATCTCCCGGCCGGTTAGTGAAACGTGGGCACTTTTTCCTGAAAAAGTACGTAGGGGCTGACGATCAGCATGGCAAACTTTTTCATTTTGTTATCATCCCAGGCGCGGATTTTGGATTCAGACGGTTTGCCGATCATCCCGCTTTCAACCAGGTTCTGAATAACGTCGATGTCGTCAGAGGCCACCTTAAGCGCGGTATCGGCAAGGTCCAGCGAGTCGTCCACCAGAATCAGCCCACCCCGTTCCAGATGTGCCTTCAGGCAGCTCCACTCTGCTTCATCAATTGATAGTGCCAGTTCTTCTTTGCTGGGAATCATTTGAAAAACCCCTTTTCTATGCATTTTTCGCGTACTTCAATTGTTAGATCGATGACTTTTTGCTGTTCCGCTGTCATGCCTGCATAACCGAGCGTATCTTTTGGAGTCACAATAGTGTGTATGTACTGTTCAAAGCTAACTTCCCGCGGAAGGCTTTCACCTAAGCATGTGCAGAACTTTTCCCGTCCGACCGCCTTCAGGCATTGTTCCTGCTTTACTGTACCCGCTTTTTGTTGCGCTTTAAGTTCCTTGAGCTCTTGGATCTGCTGTTCGAGTTTGTTGATCTTCTCCAGCAGCTCATCATCCTGTGTGGCCATGGCAGGTGCTGCGAAGAAAAGTGCGATAATCAATAACGAAATGATCTGTTTCATTATATTGGTACCTCCCGGAAACACGCGTCATTTTTATCATGCAACACTAATAAAGTCCATTCCTTCCTGCCAACCCCGCTTAAGCGCCAGAGTCCGGAATTGCTCCCGAGCCCCGCGAACACCGATCGCAGCCAGCATTTTTCTTCCCGAAAGATCCAAATCTTCTGTTCTGGTAACCGGCGCATCGTGAAGAGTGCGCCCGATCTTGCGCGGATCTACATCCAGCCAGTGCGAAACCCTGATTCCTTCCGCCGCCAGCATGCGCTGCCAGGCCCTTGCCTCAATCCCGGCTCCGGCCATGACGACTTTGGAGCAGTTATTCAGAAAACCTTGTTTCAGGTGGTTCAGTTTGCAGCTGCGGAAGGCGTTGGTTGAATATTCGTCCATTGTGCGTGTGGCACGTTCGGGGTGGTCTCGCCAGAAAAAGAGATGGTCCGGCAAGCGGGCGAAGTGTACGCCGCTTGTCGCCATGCGCAGCCAGAGGTCGTAATCTTCCGCCCAGCCACAATCACGATAACCCCCAAGTCGCTCCAGAATTGTCCGGCGGGTCATAATGCTTGGATGCACAAATGGTGATTCAACAAATAGATCCCGCATAATCCGGTCATGATCCTGTAATGAATTCTGCCAGCTCTCGTAATCAACCATGCCCTGTTTCAGTGAAGTACGCGGGAAATGCCGAAAACTGCTGGCCACCAGGCCGGTGTCCGGGTGTGCATTCAGGAACTCTGTCTGTTTCGCAAGACGATCGGGGTGACTGATGTCGTCACCGTCCATGCGTGCCAGCAACGGTGCGCGACATGCTTCCAGTCCGGCGTTGAGCGCCGCCACCAGTCCTCCCCCTTCACGACGAATAACCTGCACCCGGCTGTCTCCGGCGGCGGCTGCCAAGAGAATGGCGGGAGTGCGGTCGCTTGAACCATCATCAACCACTACCAACTCCCAGTTGGTAAAGGTCTGGGCGTAGAGTGAGTTCAGCGATGCTTGAAGGTACAACTCTTCATTGCGTACCGGCATGAGTATCGACACTTGTGGCATGACTGTCATCACTGTTTGAGCTGCTTCAGCTCATCCAGGCGTGCCGCGGCGGCTTTGGCTGCTTGGGAGTCGGGATGTTTTTGAATGATCTCGTTATAGAGCTTTCTGGCATGCTCGCCGTTGCTCTGTTTTTCTTCAAAACGGGCTGTCTCGAGAAGTCCATTGGCTTTGTTTTCGCCGGAAGTGCAGCCGAGCAGTAATATTGAAATAAGCAAAACAAGAATCGGTGTTTTCATGGGAACCCCTTGCATCAGTAATGTGAGAAACTTATTATCAGATCATGATCGGATCATGCAACATGTTGTTTTCAATATGACATCGTTACAATGCATGTTGCTTATGGTCTGTAGGGGAGATGCGAAATTTAAGAAATTATTCAGTTGGCGGGTGACTAATAAATTACGTTTTTAGGTCTGCTGCGCTGGATGGTTTGGAGATAGATTTCTGAGTCATTGACGATGTTGCCGTCGGGGTGGGCAAGCAGCAGCTCATCTGTACGGTATGGGACCGCAGAAGCCCACAGTCCATCGCTGCTGGTGTTGCAGGCGCCTTTCCATGGATCCACCGGCCGGTACATACCACCTTCTTCTTTATAGACTCCAAAATGAAGGTGTGGAATCTGTGAATTTCCGGAGCTTCCGACCACGCCCAGCTGCTGTGAACGTGAAACCTTGTCACCTGGCGCAACCTTCAATGATCCTTTGCGAAGGTGGGCATATAGCGTCAGATAACGGGTGTCTTCGATCTTGTGTTCTATGACAACGAAGTTACCTGCATTGAATCCAAGAGTAGCCCCTTTTGCGTTTCCGATTGAAAGTGCACTTTTTTCGCGCTCGTCGCATTCGTGCTCTGAGTCATTCGGGCATCGATCAAACAGGCCATCCTTTGTCCATTTGACAATGCCATCCTCTGCCGCTAGCGCCAGCACGCCCTGATCAACCGACGATACAACGATATCCGTGCCCTGATGCCCGGTATAGCCGGGTTTGCCGCAGGCAAAGGAGAGGCCTGTGCCGGCCACGTCCGGATAACCGATGCGGAAATGCCTGCCGACGCAATCCACTCCAGGCACACAGGAAATAGGCCAGGAAAATCCGTTGTCGGCGGTCGCGTCAGCGCAATAAATTGCGTTGAGCAATATGAAGAACAGCTGCGCTATGTATATTGAACTTGATTTGATCATAATTGTTATTCTGTACCCGAAACATTGCCAGTCTGGCACTTATATCTGGTCTTAGGACTGAGTTTTCGCGAACAAGTCTCAAAATAACGGAATAAAATTCATGCCGCAACAATTAACATGTTGCACTGAACTGTGCCGGACGCTGTCTACAGGGCGCTTGCGATTCTATTGAGAATCTTGTGGCAGTTAGAAAAATAAATATCAGCAAACTCACGCAATTCTTATGCCGATTCAGCCCGGCAGAGCTTTGGCAATTTTTACTTGACGATCACGGGTGATGAGGTAAGGATAGAATCATACCCAGACAGGAACTATCCTAAACATGAACAGTGAAACAACAGCCCGCAGTTACCCTTTTAAAAAGATTGCTGATCTGCTTGCCCGGCGGGACTGCAAAACGGCAGCGGATGTATCCGGGCGTACCCGCGCATCCGTAGCTTTGATTCTGAGACAGCTCGAAGATGACATGGAACTTCTGTTCATACAGCGGGCGACTCATGATCTGGATCCCTGGTCCGGGCATATCGCTTTCCCCGGCGGAAAACTGGAAGAAGGCGAGTTGGTCTGTCAAACGGCAAGACGTGAGACTTTGGAGGAAATCGGCATTGATCTGGATGAGCAATGTTATCTCGGGCGTCTTTCCGATCTGGTCGGTTCGAATCTGCCGATATGGGTGTCATGTTGCGTTTACGGGGTAGGGCAGACTTTTTCCGACCCTGTTCTTAGTGACGAAGTTTGCGATGTTTTCTGGATCAAGCTCTCGGATGTTCGTGACATCAATCGTCATCAGATGGCTCCGGTCGCATTCTCCGAAAGGAGCTACAATGTCCCCGCCATCAGGCTTCCTGTTGAAGGCAAACCGGTATTGTGGGGGCTTACCCATCGTTTCGTAATGCAGTTTCTTGATCTGCTTGAATTACTGGATCTTGGAGTTGCAATTAGCTCAGATTGCTGTAGACTGCCTGAATTGGTAGAACTTAACGAGGAGGAACTGTCATGAGTGAAAAAAGTGGAATTATAACTTTCAAAGGCAATCCGATGACCCTGGTGGGACCCGAATTGAAAGTGGGGGATGTCGCCCCCGATTTTGCCGTTGTGGATAACTCACTGGCTCCAGCCACTCTGGCGACGTATGCCGGCAAGGTCAAGATAATCAGTGCTGTGCCGTCGCTGGATACCCCGGTCTGCGACACGGAAACCCGCCGTTTCAATCAGGAAGCCGCTTCATTGCCAGGTAACATTGTCGTGCTGACGGTCAGCCTGGATCTTCCTTTTGCCCAGAAACGCTGGTGCGGAGCAGCCGGAATTGAAAAGGTTGTGACCCTTTCCGACTACCGTGATCGTTCATTCGGTCTGGGTTATGGGGTTCTGATCAAGGAATTGCTGCTGTTGACCCGTGCGGTATTTGTATTGGATGCCGACAACATCATACGCTACATCCAGATTGTGCCGGAAGTGACTGCAGAGCCTGATTATGCCGCTGTCATAGCCGCTGCCAAGGCTCTGATTTAATGCTTGGATTTTGCATGCACGTCCGTCTCGGGCGTGCATGCAAAATACCTCTTCGCCGTAATTTTATTCACCAACCAGTCTGTTTTTCTCCCACCCCTGAAAATGGAATCCTACTAGAGCTGCTTTGCAATCCTCTTCAGCATGATTGAATTCAGTACCACCGATACCGATGAAAAAGCCATGGCCAGTCCGGCGTATTCAGGTTTTAGAGTAATGCCGTACCCGGAAAACAGGCCGGCAGCCACAGGGATGCCAAGAATGTTGTAGAATAATGCCCAGAACAGGTTCTGCTTGACTTTGGAGAGTGTCGCCCGCCCGATCTTGATCGCCCTCACAACATCCAGCAGGTCGTCGCGCATCAGCACAATGTCGCCGGTTTCCTTTGCCACATCGGTTCCGCCGCCAATGGCGATGCCAACTTCGGCCTGAGCCAGTGCCGGAGCATCGTTGATGCCGTCGCCTGCCATGCCGGTAATCAGTCCGCGCCCCTGATACTCTTTTACGATATCCAACTTGCGTCCCGGCAATACTTCCGCCTCGAAACTGTCCACACCGGCCTGTTGCGCCACGACTGAAGCCACGTTGGCATGGTCGCCGGTTATCATACAGGTTTTGATGCCGATGCGGCGGAGTTCGGCAACAGCTGCCGCCGAGCCTGGTTTAAGTGTGTCTGCAAAGGCAGCCACACCGACCAAAGCCGTTCCGGCGGCCACATAAACCAGGGACTTGCCGGCAGAAGTCAATGACTCCACCTTGCTGGAAAGTGGAGTCAGGTCGATTCCCTCTTCCTGCATCAAGCGCTCGTTGCCTACCGCCAGTTTATATCCGTTGTAAACGCAGGTTATGCCGTAGCCGCCTCGTTCCTCGAAATCTGTCGCTTCGCCGGGATTGATCCCGGCTTCGACTGCCGCTGCCAGAGCTGCCTGGGCCAACGGGTGGGTGGAATACGCTTCTGCGGTTGCGAGGCAATCCAAAAGTTTAGCCGGGTCTACGCTGCGAGCCACCGGCACAAGATCGGTCATCTCTGGTGTACCCCTGGTGAGGGTGCCGGTTTTGTCCAGTAACAGGACCTGCAGGCCGGAGATAATCTCCAAAGCCGAACCTTTTTTAACCAGTATTCCTCGTTTGAGTGCTATGCCGCTCCCAACCATGATGGCGGTCGGCGTTGCCAGGCCCATGGCGCAGGGGCAGGCGATCACGACTACAGCGATGGCAAAGCGGAATGCGGTCAGAAAATCACTGGAAAACAGGTTGAACCAGACAACAAAAGTGACCGCCGACAGCAGCAGGACAATCGGCACGAACCAGGCCGAAACGGCGTCGGCAAAGCGCTGGATCGGCGCTTTGTCACCTTGTGCTTCGCGTACCATCTTGACGATCTGGGCCAGTAGGGTTGCTTCACCAATCCGGGTAGCGCGAATCCGCATGACACCATTGGTGCTGATAGTTGAACCGGTGACATTGTCGCCCGGCTTTTTAAGCACCGGCAGCGATTCGCCGGTTACCATGCTTTCGTCAATGGCACCGCCCCCTTCGAGAACTTCACCATCGACCGGAATTGTGTCGCCGGCCCGTACCAGCACAATGTCGCCCACCCGGACCATGGATGCCGGCACCTCTTTTTCAACCGAATCGGATAGCAGAATCGCCTTGTCGGCCTGTAACCGGAGGAGACTCTTGAGTGCTTCACCCGCTTTGCCGCGTGCCCGCGCTTCCAGGTATTTGCCCAGCCTGATGAAGGCAATCAGCATGGCGGAAGTTTCGAAAAAGACCACGCCATGAGGCCCGAGAAGACCGAAGTGAGCCGCCAGTGAGTAAAAGTAGGCCGCTGAAGTGCCCAAAGCAACCAGTACATCCATGTTGGCAGTCCGGTTTTTGATCGCACTCCAGGCACCGCGATAGAAAACCAGGCCGGCCGAAAATTGGACCGCCGTGGCCAGCAACAGATTTAACTGCATAACGGCCCGGTTGGAATGCATTCCCATTGTCAGCATGATCGGCAGGGAAGCGGCCAGCGAGAAGATCAGCCAGTTGCGCTGGGAACGCAGGGTGTCGTCAGCGGATGTGTCAGATTCATGCAATTCCCGGGGAGTGTAGCCGGCGGCGTGGACGATTGAAAATATATCCTGTGGACTGACTGTTTGAGGATCAAAGCGGACGAAACCGGTTTCGGAGGCAAGGTTGACAATAGCGGTGCTGATGGCGGGATTTTCTAGAAGTTTTTTTTCCAGGGTATTGACGCAGGAGGCACAGTGCAGGCCGTTCACGCCGAAAGTCAGCTCACCTGGCGGTTCGGGGCTTTTAATGCCATAACCCAGATCCTGAACTTTCCGGATTATGTCGTTCCTTGAAAGGGTTGTTTCATCGTAGGCTATGACCAGTTCCTCTGTCGCAAAATTGACGACCGCACTCTGCGTCCCCGGCAGCTGCCCGATCTCTTTTTCAATTCGAGCTGCACAGCTGCTGCAGGACATGCCGGTGATGGCGTAGTTTTCTTTTACAATGTCAGGGTCAGTGATGCTTGAAGTCACCATTTACGACGTGCCCCCATGTGATTTTTATGGCAGATGCGATCGGTAGAGCCAGCAGAATTCCCCAGAAACCGAGTGTTTCACCCAGGGCCATAACCATGATGATAGTTACCAGTGGATTGAGGTTCATCGACTCTTTGAAAACCAGCGGCTTGATGATATACCCCTCAACAAAATAGATCATGGCGAAGGCGATGCCGATCTGGCTGAATATTTCAATTGATTGGTACTTGAACCAGGCAAAGAACAGCGCCGGAAGTGTGGCGATAATAACGCCGATGAATGGCAGGACTGAGGCGGCGCCCGCGAATAAGCCGCAAAAAATGGGGTGTGGGATATCGATTATGAAGAGCGCAATGATTGTCATGACGGCGACGATGATAGAAATAACGACCTGGCCGCGAAGATAGCCGCCGATGCTGCTGTTGACCTCTTCGCCGATGCCAAGGATCAACTCGCGGCTGTGAACCGGAATCCAGGATGATATGGTTTCCTTCACGGACCGTTTGTAGTAGAGCATGAAGAAAACCAGGATTGGGGATAGAACAATATTGAACAGGTTGAAAAAAATACTCGTACCAAAGCCGTAAGCCCACTTGCCGGCTTTGTCCGCCGCCGCATCAACCTTTCCGGTTGCTTTTTCAATCAGCCAATTGATCTCTTCAGATCCATAAAGGTCAGGAACCCGGGTCTTCCAATCTGTGGCCAGCAGTTTGATCTTTTGGATGTAAGTCGGCAGGTCCCGTACAAATGCGTTCCAGCTTATTGTAATGGCCGGGACTATGAATGCCATGAAAAAAATAGCCAGGATGCCAAGTAAGACGTACAGGAGTCCAAGGGTATAAATCCGCTTTATTCCCCGTTTTTCGCCCCGTACCAGAAGCGGATCAAGCAGATATGCAATTACCCAGGAAAGCAGGAAGCATGAGATGGTATGTTGCAGGGCGTAGCCGGCGACGGCAAGCATGCAGAAAGTAAGCAGGATGGCAATAAACTTGCCATAGTCGTTGCGTGGCAGGTGGCTGTGATGTTCGTGACTCATTGCCCCTCCTAGGGGTGTGTCAAGCTTGGAGTGGACCTGTCAACCGTGAAGAGGTTGTTCTCTTCCAGCCAGACCTTCAGTCTGCTGGAGAGATACTGGTCCTTCATCAACACCAGCTTCTCTTCTTCATCCGGGAAGAAGGAGAGAATATCTTCGATTTTGCCATAGGGTTTCTTTCCAGCCAATAACGAGGTCAGAAGCTTTTTTAAATAAGGATCTTCGACCGACGATACAAACCCCGACATAATCTGTCTTTCAGCACCGTAGTCAAAGAGTGGGATTTCGAGGAAGCGCGCGTTGTCGCTGCCCACCTGTTGCTGAAATACCGGGTCTTTGTCGGAGTCTGCCACACAGAGAATTTCTCCTGTAAAACGGTCCAGATAATATATTCTTTCCGCTTCACCGTTAGTGAAGGCAGCCAAGAGGTCTTCCCACGAAATTTCTACGCTGTGTACACCTGCCATTGCTATCTCCTGTTTTCTTCTTGTTGACTTTTTATGGTCTGTCGAAGCACAATCCGTCCCATGCGAGCCATATTTCTGGCCGATGCCCATCTAAAGGCACCGTCCGACGATAATTTTCTTCTCCTGCTGGACTTTTTACATGAAATAGAGGGTAAAATCGACACTCTTTATATCATGGGCGACCTTTTTGACTTTTGGGTCGGGTTTCCATCGAACCCATTCAGGCAATTCGACCCGGTGATTGATGCACTGGAGCGCATCGTTCAAAACGGTTGTCGCCTGGTCTATTTCGAAGGGAATCACGACTTCCACCTCGGAGACGTATTTGCAAAGCGGCTTCGTGCGGAAATACATGTGGGGCCGGCCGTCGAAGTCGTGCAAGGCAAAAGCCTTTACCTGTGCCACGGTGATCAAATTAACAAGCACGACAGCTATTATCGTCTGCTGCGCTACATTCTTCGTTCCCGCTTGGTCGCGGCCAGTGTCAGCTGCTTTCCACCCTCCTGGGCGCTAAAGGTGAAAGCGCGACTGCAGCGGCGAAGTCAATCAACTTATCAAGAGAAAAAAGCCCGTTGGGACTACCGTTCCATACTGCTTGATTTTGCAGCATCCCTGCATAAACTGGGTTGTGACGGATTGGTCGTGGGGCACTTTCATCTTGCCATGCTGGAAACCGTTGCCGACGGGAACTTCACCTTGCTTTCTCTTGGGGACTGGATGGGGCAGTTTACCTATGGTGAAATGCTGGATGGTGAATTAAGGCTGAGGACTTATGTGCCCGAACGGCTGGCTTGAACCAGCCCTACTTTTCAAAAAATTCCTCCAAGGCCTGCTGTCCTACCTGAGACGCCTTTATCTTCCATTTGTCCGGATTTATTACCAATGCCACCAGTGCAATTTGCGGGTTTTGCAGTGGTGCAAAGGCGGCAAACCATGAGTAGTGACCCTTTGGGTCGCTGCCGTTGATAGAACCTGTTTTTGCAGCAATTTCCACATCAATGAGCGGCCGTCCGCGCCGGTCGTGAAAAGCCTTGCGCGACGTCCCGGTCCTGACGGTACTTGAAAGCATCTTCGTCAAAGAGGAAGCAGTTTCAGATGTTACCAGTCTCCGGGCTTCCTGTGGTACAAATGTCTCCTTTTCATGCCCTTTGTTATCTAAAATGCTGGTGGTAAGGGTTGGCGTCATCATTCTCCCGCCGTTGGCGATGGCCGACATGATGACTGCGGCATGCAGCGGGGATATTTTAACATCATGGTTCAGTCCTGCTCCCATCAGCATCAAGTCATTATTGCTATGTGGCTCGGTGGCCTGGCTGGGTTTGGCCGGAATCCCCTTGAATAACTTCTGGTTGAATCCGAACCGGGAGACGCTTTCCATTACAGACGCTTTGCCGGCGATATCCGAAGCAATGCGGCCATAGACAGGATTGATGGACTTACCCATTGCATGCGTGACATCCTGGCGGTTATTCTTCCCGCGATGACTTATCTCCCAGTACTTGGGCGACTCCGATGTGGAACCGCCACGGAATTCGATAACTGATTCGGGGGTTAATTTCCCGCTTTCCAGCGCGGCTGAGGCTGTTATGATTTTGAACAGTGAAGCCATCGGATAAAGGCCGTACGCCGAACTCTTAGTCCAGGAGGGATCGACTGAAGAGTAGGAAGTCATGCCCAGAATGCGGCCTGTGGCCGGTTCAATCGCTACAAACACACCGTATGGAACCTTGTTTTTGGCCAGAAAATCGTACACCCTTTTTTGCAGGCCACCCTGAATTGTGTAATTGAAATGCAAACCTTCCGGCGATACTGCCGTCAGATGATCTCCGTTTGCATTGGCATTTTCAAGTAGATTGCCGGCGAGTTCAAAATTACTGGGGGTGTTTGGAGGTTTGGCTGCTTCGACCGGTTTTGGCGTGGATTCAGAGAATGATGCCAGCCAGCCGCTGACATGCTTCCAGGTTTCTCCGGAAAGTTTTACAGTTGCAATGCAGACCGGGGTCAGAGCCAAAACTGCAGCAAGGAAGATCAGGGTGAGTTTCAAATGCTGGAGGCGCTTGCCACTAGGCATCGGCAACCGGGATCTCCCGGTCCCTACTTTAGGTTTCAAGCGTCTGTTGTTGCCACCGGTGCTGAATGGTTTGATATTAGAAAAGCGATTTTTCTGTGATAGATTTTTTAAATCCTGCATGTCATCCCGAAGTACGTTTAATTGGTGAACTATACCGTTAAAATCCTAGCATTGTCAACGGATCAGGACAGTTGTTAAAAGGTGTTTATGCGATTAATGAAGGCAATCAGCAGTCCGTAGTGATGATGGTCGAAAAGCATTGAAATGCGTGGCAGATTTGCCAGATCCGGTTCATCGGTTTCTTCCGGATATGCATCACAGCTATGTATGGTGTCTCCATTTTTTATAAGCTCCGAAAATTCATCGGCCAGGATTGCTATTTGTTTTTCCGACAGTCTAATGTTCAGGCGGATGACCAGTCTGTTTTCGATGAAGCGAAGTGAGTGAAAATTACGGTAGAAGGTGTTGATGACTTCCAGTGCTTCCTGATCATCTTTGGTGATTGTAAATAGAGAAAAATCTTCGCCGGAAATAAAACCGTTAAGCAGCAGGCTTTCTTTTATGAAGTCGAAGAACTGCTCCCAGTAGCCGGCGCTGTCATCCATCAGGATCAGAGGTTTTGGTGACGTTTTGCCAGTCTGAACCAGGGTGAATACCTCCATAGCTTCATCCAGGGTTCCGAATCCACCCGGGAAAACTACGATGGCGTCAGCTTCTTTGACGAAGGCAACCTTGCGATTGAAAAAATATTTATATGTTACCAGTCTCGGGTTGCGGTACATGACCGGATTCGGGCTCTGCTCAAAAGGGAGTCTGATGTTGACGGCAAAAGAATTTTCACTTCCGGCGCCTTCGTTGCCGGCTTGCATGATACCGGGACCGCCACCGGTGATAACCATGTAGTTGTTGTCTGCCAGAGTGCGGCTGAAACGAACACATTTTTGGTACATCTCTTCTTCAGGTCCGGTGCGCGCAGATCCGAATATGGTGACTTTTTTGCGGTTGCGGTAAGGGCCGAAAACACGGGCTGTGTATCTCATCTCGCGCAGTGTGGTGTTAATCAGTTTCAGATCCGCCAGGTAATCGACGTCTTGCCCGATTTTGAGGGTGGCGAGGATCATGTCTTTAATAATGCCAGGATGGCAGATGTCTCCCGCTTCTTCAATCAGTCGATTGATCATCTGGTCTATTTGCGGATTGCTGCGGGAAAAACTTAATTCCATTGAATTCTGCCTTTTCTTGATATTGTGGGGAACTGGCCGGTAAAGTTATCATAGTCGGACATGTAAAGCAAACGGCTGTTGACCAGTCTATTCAGCGATTAAACTTGAAACAGTGTGGCGCTTTTGATATACAGTGTCTTTGTTTGTGCTTTAAACCAGTATGTTTCTATAGACGACGGGCAAGGAGACAGGCATGTCCAATCCTCAAATGGTCATGTACGATGAAGAATTCCAGGAAATCAACGATGTCATCGGGCGTTTGCTGAAAGAAGCCAATGCCAAGGTGATTTTTCTGGTGGATAAAAACGGTCAGCTTATTTCCGGTGTCGGTGAAACTGAACGCTTTGACACAACCTCGCTGGCGTCACTGACTGCAGGTAACATTGCGGCTACCGGTGGTCTTGCCAAGTTGATCGGTGAAAAAGAGTTCTCGATTCTTTTCCACGAGGGAGAGAAAGATAACCTGCATATATCGATAGTCGGGGGGAGGGTCATTCTTGTCGTTCTGTTCGACGGTCGCTCGTCACTCGGACTCGTGCGTCTGCGAGTTAAGAAATCATCGGAAGAGCTTTCGTCGATCTTCGAGAAGCTTATGAAAAAGTCTGAGGAGCGTGAGAAGCGCGGTTCGTCCGAGTTTCCGTTTGCAGAGATCACCGATGACGACATCGATAACCTTTTCAGCTAATTGAATACGAGGTGAGTTAACGATGTCCTTCATCAACTATGCTTCCCGGGAAATTAACTGCAAGATCGTCTACTACGGTCCGGGATTGTGCGGCAAAACTACCAACCTTCAGTTTGTTTATCAAAAGACCGCACCAGACGCCAAAGGTAAGATGATCAGTCTGGCCACCGAGACTGAACGCACCCTGTTCTTTGACTTTCTACCACTTTCTCTCGGTGAAATAAGAGGTTTTAAAACCCGGTTTCATCTTTACACCGTTCCCGGCCAGGTTTTTTACGATGCGTCCCGTAAGCTTATCTTGAAGGGTGTGGATGGTGTGGTTTTTGTGGCAGATTCACAGGAAGAGCGAATCGACGCAAATATCGAGTCGCTTGAAAATCTTCGAATTAATCTGAAAGAACAGGGTTATGACCTGGATAAGCTTCCGTACATCGTTCAATACAATAAGCGTGATCTGCCGAGCGCAATGTCCGTTGAGGAGTTGCGAAGTGAATTGAACCCGACCAATGTACCTGAGTTTGAGGCTTGTGCAACCACCGGAGAAGGTGTTTTTGAAACACTAAAGGCTGTTGCCAAGCTGATTCTGATTGACCTCAAGCGTGGAAAATAATTCTGCTAAACTTTAGGGGATCTGGCGATGCCTGAGTTGATAGATGTACCGAGAGGGATGAAGGTAATAAAGTCAATTGTTGTCAAGCGTCTGCAAAGCGGTTTTTTTGCAGAAGTATTCCTGGTCTTGAATAATTCCCAGTATGAGGCGGCGCTGTTTTTAAACGATAAGTATAAACCGGGCCCACCAGTTCCTTATCCTCTGGAAACGCCTACTGATCTGAATTCCCATTGGATGGGCGTACGTCCCAGTGTTGGTCTGAGTCCGGAAGAAGCCGAACGTATCATCAACGAAGTTGAATGTGAAAACAGCCTCCATAAAAAGAAAATGGCTGATCGTTGGGAGCGCATGTCCAGTTGAATCGCAGGAATATATCGTTAATGGCTCTTTGAGCTTGATTTTTTCAAAGTAGCATGGTAGGTATCCTATCCCACCGCACAGGATGACAGAAACATACGGAGAGATGGCCGAGTAGGTCGAAGGCGCTCGCCTGCTAAGCGAGTATACTGGGAAACCGGTATCGAGGGTTCGAATCCCTCTCTCTCCGCCACTTATTTCCGGATATCTAATTGGCCCCTGCAATCATTCCAAAGAATCATACTGCTGCACTTCTTTTCATGTTGTGTCTGGTTGCCTGTCAAGGTAATGAGCAGTCTCCTATCATCCTGAAACCCAAACTGTCCCACAAAACATCCAGCGAAAAAACTGTTGTTGTGCCACCGGAGGTTGCGGTTGCCTGGAAGGCGGTCAAAATTGCCGTGATTGACAAAACTCGCGCCACGGAAAACATATACACAGTGCCATTGGGCAGCGTGTCGCGCCTGCCCTCATCGAAACTCACTATATCGGTCGAAGCGTTTCTTCCATCCTTCGTCATAGAGGGTACAGTTATGACATCCTCCTCCAATAAACTGAACAATCCCGGTGTCAAAGTCAGTATATCAGACGATGGAAAGCCCGTTTTTAAAGGCTGGCTTTTTTCCAAATACCCGGCTACCCACGCTGTCACACTCCCCAAGTATGGATTTACCCTGGTTGGCGTAGTACCCGCCTCAAAATAGCCGGCAGAACCCCGATAAACAAATCAACAGGGAATGCCATCCCGCGCCAATTGGTCGCACCGTTCATTTTCAAGATGTCCGTCATGACCACGGACCCATTTCCACTGGACAACATGCGGCTTGGTCAGTTCAAGCAGCAATTCCCACAAATCGCGATTCAGAACCGGTTCCTTCTTGCTGTTACGCCATCCCTTCCGCTGCCAGCCGGCAATCCACTCCGTCATCCCCTTGACCAGATACTGCGAATCGGTGGTGATGGTAACCCGGCAGGGTTTGGTTAACAAACGAAGCGCTTCGATGGCGGCACTCAGTTCCATGCGGTTGTTGGTAGTTTCTTTTGCCCCGCCGCTGATCTCCTTCTCATGCTTGCCGCAGCGCAAAATAGCTCCGTATCCTCCCGGTCCGGGGTTGCCGCTGCAAGCCCCGTCGCAGAATATTTCTACAGAGTGCAAATCAGACTTCTCCACAATATGCCCCTTCTTTCTTCAGTAGTTCGGCAATTGCCTGCATGACTCGCTCAACAATCAACTGATGGGTTTCCTTGCAATCTTCCAGTTGATACAGATCCCTGAAATCGATCGCTTGTCCGAATGTTACGGATGCATGTTGCCCCACGCCCGGAAACTTCCAGTTGTTAAGACCAGCCAGAGCGGTAGGTATTACAGCCGGGCGGGTGTCGTAGATGATTTTGCCGACTCCGCGGTTGCCTTTGCCAAGCCTGCCGTCTTTGTGCCGGGTTCCCTCGGGGAATAACATAACCTTCTGATCAGCCAGAAGTTCATTTAATATCAGATTGGCCTTGAGATCCCGTTTGCGTTTGACCGGAAACGCCCCCCAAGATGAATATATTAACTTTTGGAACGGTTTGTTGAATAGCTCTTCCTTGGCGGGAGCCCAGAGCATCTGGAAATGATTGTGCCTTATGACTGCCCAGGGGAGAAAGGTCGTTTCATAAGCCGAAATATGATTGGATGCAAGAAGGACCGGGCCGCGACCGGGGATGTTGTCGGCCCCTTTGATGATGAAATTGTTTAGCACAGAGGCGTAGACGCCAACTACATATACAGAAAAAGTGACCCAAAAACGTTGCAGCAAATTTGCTCTCACGGAAATCCTTTCATGGTTAAACAACCGATAACGTGCCAGCTGTTTATAGCACGTTGCGGTCTAAGGGGCAACTTCCTCTAACTCGTCAGAATAATTCATTGAAATATGACTTATACTTGGTATAGTTCAACAACAAGCCAAGTCGCCTTTGTCTTGTCCGTACATTTGGTCGTGCGAGTTGTTCTGCGACCGATGTCAGCTTTAGCGGAGGTGAGGTATGCCTGAATATCTGACAATTCTATTGGCTGAGGATGACGGCTCCGTAAGAGATGCCATGGTTGCAATTCTTGAGTACGGTGGCTATAAGGTGATCACTGCTGAAAACGGACAGGAGGCGGTGCGCCAGTTTCAGGAGAATTGTGTCGATATGTTGTTGCTGGATGTTATCATGCCGGTCATGAACGGCGTAGAGGCCTATCGGGCTATCAAAAAGATTTCTCCCGAAGTCCGCGTTCTTTTTACCAGTGGTTATACATCCGAAGTTCTGGATCGGGAACTGGTCGAAGCTAAAGAAGTGCGCCTATTACACAAACCGGTCACGCCCGATGCGCTCCTCAAAGCAGTTCGGGAAGTTATGGATGCAAGCCGATGAATGAACATGACCGCAAAACTATTTTTAAAGGGATACTTTTCAATATCGAACAGATGGATGTAGAAGTCGGCCTGAAAGGATGCCATACGTTCCAGGTTATCCGCCATCCGGGAGGGGCCGGAGTGTTGCCTGTCCATGACGATGGCACTATTTCTATGATCCGCCAGTTGCGACCGGCAGTGGATAAAATGGTCATGGAAATACCTGCCGGAAGACTGAGTCCCGGCGAGCCTCCCATCGAATGCGCCCGCAGGGAACTGTTGGAAGAAACCGGATTTCGGACTGAGCGGATGGTTTCACTCGGGACGATTCTGTCATCGCCAGGTGTCTTTGATGAAGTGATCCATCTGTATGCCGCACTGGGTCTTGCAGAGGGTGTTGCAGAACCGGAAGCTGATGAGGTGATCGAGGTCGTTCGCCTGAAAATCGACGAAGTGCTTGCCATGGCCGCCGATGGAAGGATAAGTGATGCCAAAACACTGGCAGCTCTTTTCAGGTGGCATCTGCTCCAGGGTCATGATGAGTACGGCAATGCCTGATTTTGCTGTTAGTGAGGAAAAAAACCGCTGGTTGCGTACAAAGATGGCCGAGTTGAAAGTGCGCGAGGAAGATCTGGATGAGAACTTTGTGCGTTCTTCCGGAAACGGGGGGCAGCATGTCAATAAAACTTCCAGCTGTGTTCAGATAAAGCACAAACCGACCGGAATTATAGTTTCTTGCATGCGTGAACGGAGTCAGTCTGTCAACCGCTTTCTGGCCCGACGCGAGCTGCTGGAAAGAATTGAAGCCGCTTCCGGCGTGATCACGCCGGAGATGAAGCGTATTGAAAAACTGCGCAAACAGAAAGATCGCCGAAGGAGGCGATCGGCCGGTTAATGCGCTTCGCTCCAGTTGGCTCCATAGCTGATATCCACTTTCAGCGGGACGCTGGTTTTGACTGCCCGCGACATTTCTTCTTCAACCAGCTGTTCCATTCGTATTAATTCATCCTCAGCAACCTCGAAGACCAGTTCGTCATGCACCTGCATAATCAGGCGGCTCTGTAGCCGTTCCTTCCGGATGCGCTCGTAGACGCGGATCATGGCACATTTGATGATATCAGCGGCTGAACCCTGGATTGGGTAGTTGATTGCGTTGCGACGGGCAAATGCCAGTACGTTGCCGTTTGTGCTTCTGATGTCAGGAATGGGAAGCCTTCTTCCAAGTATGGTAGTCACGTATCCGTTTTCTTCCGCTTCCCGAATACAGGAATCCAGAAATTCTATCGCGCCGTTATGGCGTTCCTTGTATCTGGAAATAAATTCTTCGGCAGTTTTTCGTGCAATCCCCAATTGCTTGGCAAGGCTGAAGGACCCCTGGCCGTAGATGATTCCGAAATTAATGGTCTTGGCCTGTCGCCGCATCTCCGGCGTGACCATTTCCGGGAAAAGTCCGAAAACTTCGGCGGCTGTACGGGTATGAATGTCCTCGTCATTAGCAAACGCGTGGCAGAACACCTTGTCAGCCGAGAGATGAGCCAGAACGCGCAGTTCAATCTGGGAATAATCTGCCGACAGGATGAAATGTCCCGGCGGCGCTATGAAAGCGTGGCGTATGCGTCGTCCTTCTTCACTGCGGATCGGGATGTTCTGGAGATTGGGATCGGAAGATGAAAGTCGGCCTGTGGCAGTGACAGTCTGGTTGTACGAGGTGTGCACCCGACCGCTTTTCGGGTTGACAAGACGTGGCAGGCTGTCGGTGTAGGTGGACTTGAGCTTGGCAACAGAACGATAGTCGAGAATTAACTTTGCGATTTCCTGCTCTTCAGACAGTGCGGTCAATACTTCGTTGTCGGTAGACCAGCCGGTTTTTCCTTTAGTCTTTTTGCCGCTTTTCAATCCCATTCGATCAAAAAGCACCTCACCCAATTGTTTGGGGGAGTTAAGGTTGAATCGTTCGCCGGCGATCTCAAAAATACTCTCTTCAAGTTCGGCCATTTTTGCGGCAAAGTCGGCTGACAATCCGCGTAAAAGTTCACTGTCCAGGAGAACTCCGCAATCTTCAATTTCCGACAGAATCGATACAAGTGGCATTTCGACCGAGTTGAACAGATCGTCAAGTTTTTCTGCCTCCAGCAACGGCTGGAACTTGCGATGCAGGAGCCATGTGGCATCGGCATCTTCACAGGCGTAGCGTGTTGCCGCTTCAATTTCAACTCCCGAAAAATTAATCTGGTTTTTGCCATTGCCGGTAACTTCGTTGTAACTGATCATGCGATGATTGAGGTGCTCCTGAGACAAGGTATCCAGGCCGTGACTGTTTCTGGACGGATTGAGCAGATATGAAGCCAGCATCGTGTCAAACCAGACCCCCCTCAAGCTAATGCCGTTATTTGCCAGGATCTGCATATCAAACTTTATATTCTGGCCGACCTTGCGCAGGGACTGGCTTTCAAACAACGGTTTCAGCTGCACGAGAACCATTTTACGTGGGAGTTGTCCGGAAACAAGGGTTTCTCCAGACTTCCCGGTCTCTGCGCGCAATGGGTTGGAAAATAGCGGCCCTTCCTCCTGCGGGGCAGGTGTGGTAATCATGCTGCTGACATGGCCAACCGGAATATAAAAGGCCTCGTGATCCTTGAATGAAAACGACAACCCAACGATCTCGGCCAGTCGGGGGTCAAGGCTGGTGGTTTCCAGGTCGAAAGCAAACTCTTTCGCATTTTCAAGGTCTAGAATCAGTTGCCGAAGCTGTTCGGGTGTTATTATGGCGCGGTAGTCATCGCTGGAAAGGGTGGCTTGAACGGTCAATTCCTTGATCAGCGATGTGAATCCGAATTCTCTGAACAGCTCGTTAAGCGCCGCTGTGTCTGGTTCCCGAGTAGCGAACTCTTCGGTGCTGTAATGGATCGGCAGATTGCGTTCAATCGTAGCCAGTTTTCTGGACAGGAGAGCCTGGTCGCGAAACTCACGCAGCTTTTCGCCGTTTTTGCCCTTAACTTCTGCGGCGCGGTCTAGGAGCGCATCAAGCGTCCCGAATTCCTGCAGCAACTTTATGGCGGTTTTTTCGCCTATTCCAGGCACGCCAGGGATGTTGTCGGAAGAATCTCCTGCAAGCCCTAATATGTCCGGGACCAATTCCGGCAGTACGCCGAATCGTTCAATAACCTCGGCAACACCCGATGCCTTGCCTTTCATCGTATCCAGCAGGGTGACCCGGTCAGTAACGATCTGCATCAGATCTTTGTCGCCGGTTACCACAACCACATCACCGCCAGCCATGCTGAACTCTTGCGCCAGAGCTCCGATGATGTCGTCGGCCTCAAAACCCTCCAGTTCCAGAGCAGGAATGTTGAAAGCCCGCACAACATCTCGAATCCGTCCGACCTGGGCTCTTAAATCGTCCGGCATGGCAGCGCGATTCGCTTTGTAATCAGCGTAAATCTCATTGCGAAATGTAATTCGGCCGGCGTCAAACACAATTGCAAGATATTTTGGCTGGTAATCCTTGACCAGTTTCAGCAGCATCTGGACAAAACCGTAAATGGCGTTGGTAGGCTGTCCGCTAGGTGACGACAGGTGCCTGATCGCGAAATAGGCCCGATATATATAGGACGATCCATCAACAAGGTAAAGGGTCTCTTTGACACTCATAATGACGGCCCGCAATCCGCGTCTTCACGTGTGAAAAGCAGAAATGCCATTGATGGCCGCCGACTGGATTCACGCATGGCGAACTGCATGCCATCTAATTTCCATCCTTTTGCACTCCATTTATTGAGAGCTTCCTCAATGGCGTCCTCTGTTACCGTTCCAAGCTCAATGACTTTATAAATCAACATGGCCAGTCCTTTGAATAAAATTGGTGAACACTATATTGCAGTGAATGTGCGGGTTACAAGGAGAAATAAAAAAGGCGGCCCGAAAGCCGCCTTAGTTATTAAATGTAGGTGGTATTATTTTTGGAAACCAAGCTTGGCAGAAATTTCCTCGCCTGCTTTTTTTACCAATGGAACCAGTTCTTCTTTGATCCGCTCATCGGAAAAGCGCATGGCCGGGCCAGAGATGCTAACCGCACCAATTATACGACGTGTGTAATCGCGAATCGGAGCGCTGACGCATCTCACTCCGACATCCAGCTCCTCGTTGTCAATGGCGTAACCCTGCTCGGCAACGACTTTAAGCTGTTTTTTGAGCGTGTCCCGGTCTGTGATCGTATGCGATGTGTAACGCTGCAGTTCCTTGCCGGGGAGGTAAAGTTCCAGCTCCTCGTCGTTCATATAGGCAATCTGGATTTTTCCAGCGGCCGTACAGTAGGCCGGCAGGCGTGAACCCACGCGTGGGACAACCCGGACGGTCATTGCTGTTTCAACCACATCAAGGTAGATAATGTGATAATCCTTGAGGATAGAAACGTAGGTGGTCTCGTTACATTCGTGAACCAGGGCCTCAAGCACCGGCTTTGACTGCCTTAAAAGCCCCATCTGCTTGATGAAGGTTTGCCCCAGTTCCAAAGTTTTCAGTCCCAGGCGGTAGTTTTCAGTCACCCGGTTCTGCTCGATATATCCTCTTGACTCAAGGGTTGCGAGTAATCTGAAGACATTGTTCTTGTGAAGTTTCAGGCGCTTGCTTAGTTCAGTGACTCCAAGCTCGTCGGTTTCAGCGTGAAACTGTTCGAGGAGGTCAAGCGCGTGCGAAACCGCCTGGATTAGATATTCCGATTTTTCTTTTTTTGCCATGGTTTGGTATCCTGTGAGAGAAAAATATAAAAAATATGTGGCGTAACCTATCAGGATTTCTTGGTTAATTAAAAACCGAAGGAAAATGAGCAATTACGGAGCATTTTTTACAAATACTAGAATATGGTTTTATAATTGTCAAGTGCTAAAAATTGCATTATATTCCTATGGTATCTGTGGATAAATTACACATGATCAAAGTGGACAATAGAACATAAACGAGGCCGGTATGTTAAACCTTCGGAAAAAAATTCTCGTGGCCATCGATGGGTCACCGCAATCCGACAAGGCCGCTGAAGAAGCGGTAAGGTTGGCGGCCGGTAACCAGAGTCAGTTCAAAAGCCCCGTTTATGCCCTTCTGGTTCTGCCCAATGCCCCGACATCGACCTATACCGACTTTGTGCCAACTGCACCGATGACGGAGACCAAGAAATGGGAGGATTTGAGGCAACGCATTTTCTTCGTAGTGGAGAAATGTGCGGTAGAACATGACATCCCATTGGAAATGATCGTCGAATACGGTGATCCGGCCGAGAAGATGATCAGCTTTGCCAAGCGCGAAGGGATTGACGTGATTGTGATTGGAAGCTCCAGTAAAAGCTTCATTCAGAGGCGGATCAAGGGGAGTATTTCTCACAAGGTTGCCAGCAGCGCTCCTTGCTCGGTGTATATAGTCAGAGGCTGACAGTCGAAAGGTTACGATGTTTTTCACTCAATTTGTTATCAGATTATTGACACTGCTTTTGTTGATGTTTCCTCTTCAGGTGTCAGCTGCCGAATCCTTTCGCGTCCCGATTCTGCTGTATCATCGACTGGGGCCGACCGTTGCGGACGGCATGACAATTACCACGCCGGTATTTGAATCACACATGAAATATCTTCATGATAATGGCTACAAGGTCATTCCGCTGCGTCAGCTGGTTGACTGCTATCGCGGTAAAGCGCCTGTCCCGCCCCCCAAATCGGTAGTTATAGTTGAAGACGACGCGCACAAATCGGTCTACAGCGAGATGTTGCCGATCATCCGTAAATATCGCTACCCGGTCACCGTATTCACCTATCCTTCCGCGATATCCAATGCAAAATATGCCATGACCTGGGATCAGCTGCGCGAACTTAAAAAAACCGGCTTATTTGATGTTCAATCCCACACCTACTGGCACCCGAACTTCAAAAAAGAGCGTAAAAAACTGAGCCCGCAGGCACTAGATGTCTTCGTAATGACACAGTTGAGGAAGTCAAAGGCCCGTTTGGAGAAAGAACTGGGTGGTCAGGTGGACCTGCTGGCCTGGCCGTTTGGCATTTATGACGACTATCTGATCGGGAAAGCCTCCGAGGCCGGATACGTTGCGACTTTCACCATAGATCGTCGTCACGCCGTACCTTCGGATTCGATCATGAAACTGCCGCGTTATCTGCTGGTAAATGCCGACAGCGGCAAAGCTTTTGTCCAGTTGCTGGAAGGTAACGCCGTCAAGAGGAATGTAGCTTACTGATGGCTGATGAATTAACAAAGAAACATCCCTGCCCGGACTGCACTTTTTGTCAGTGGTGTTCCGATGACCGCTGTGGAAAATGCCTCAATCGATCAGGTTGCTGCCGTCGCAAACTTTCTGTCGCCGAACAGATAGAACTTTATAACTCAATTAATTCCATTCCCTCACCTACAACGGATGGTGTCAAAAAATGACACTCCGGGACCTTTCTTGACACTCTTCCAACAAAGCTAACGTTTCAACAACCTCCCAAATTTTAAAAACCAATGACTCACCCGTACTGGTCATATGACGGTGTCTGATGTTTGGAAAAATCCTTATGCCCAGTTTTCAACACGATCCGCATCAAAAATAAACCAAATATTAGCGAGACAAAATAGATACTTATCGGCGGATGATTTCTTGACGTGCCTGTCCTGCCTTCGAGCGGCACTTACTTTGCATATGTAAAGTCATATACATGAATAATTCACTACTAAGATAGTAAGTAATATGTGTGTTGCGTACTTTACAAAGGATTGCCGGCTAGACGGGGAGGTGATCAGCAATGGTCGGCACGTCGTGTAAGTTAAATTTACCAGCAGGAAAAAATCAGGTGTTTGTAGCAAATACTCTAGCGAGGAGAATTCAATGAAGAAAACGGTATTGAGAGCGTTACTGACAACGGTTGTGGCCGGAATGTCGCTTCCTATGGCGGTTCACGCAGCAGATGTTGACCTTCAGCAAAAGATCGACAAGTTGAGCAAAGAAGTGGCTGACTTAAAGGGTTCCGTCAAAAAAGTAGAAGACAAGTCACTCGGAAAATGGCTGGATATCGGCGGTGAGTACCGCTTCCGTGTTGATTCGCTGCATGGGCAGACAGCGGCGTATACCGATGTGATGGCTACATTTGCAAATGCGCAAAACGTATTACAGTCAAATTTCTTCAACAGGGCTGCCGTCCAGAATCCTGCTGATGGTTCTATTATATTTGCCGCAGGAACCCAGGGGGCTTCTGACTTTTGGCAGAGTCAGCTTGGTGGAATGATGACATTTCAACAAAGCATGAACAATGTGAAAACATATGATCAAGCAAATGCATTTTTGGGTGCAAATGCGCCAATGATTGGCGGTTTGATGAACTTTGCCGTCCAGGTTCCTGCTTACAAGCCTAAAAATGAAACTCTTTATACCAATAAGTTCGGCCTCGACCTGACTGCAAAGCCTATCAGAGATATTACCGTTCACGCTAAGTTGGATATGTACAAAGTATTTGGATCTCAGGAAGCAAGTCCGGCACTTGGAAACTATTTTTCTGACCGTGTCGGAGTGTTTGATGGCACACTCAGTCACGTTCCATCCGACGGCCTCCTTAATGTTGATCGCGCCTACGCCACATGGAGCAATATTGCCGAGCAGCCGGTCTGGTTATCGGTCGGTCGCCGTCCCGCAACAAATGGCGCTCCCAGCAATCTGCGACTTAACAAGGAGCGTCCCGGCAATGGTGGCACCCCCGCTTTGTTGGTTGACTATGCTTTTGATGGTATGACAGTTGGCTATGCTCCTGACATTGATGCTCTGCCAGGTGCCTATGCCAAGGTTTGTTATGGTCGTGGTTTTGACAGCGGTATCAAAACATCTTCTAACAGTATCAAAGATACCGATATGCTTGGAGTCGCAATCATCCCTTATGAAACTGATCCGTTGCGTGTATGGTTCCAGTGGAATCGCGGCTTCAATATCTTCGACGCCCCGGTTATGAGCAACTCAGCTTTTGGTTCAACCAAGCCCAGCACTAATCTTGGTGATATTGACTGGTACGGCATTGGTGCCATGAGCACGCTTAAAAATGTTGGTCCTGGTAAACTGCAACTTTTCAGCGACTTCGGATTGAGCGTCACTCATCCAAACGACAATGTGTCTTCACAGTTTGGTTTCATGGGACTTGGAACCGGTGCGTTTTTCCAGCCAGAAAAACCTTCTGACAAAACTGGTTGGGCTGTTTACGCAGGTGTACGCTACGACCTTCCATCCAAAACCAAGATCGGTTTTGAGTTCAACCACGGCTCGAAAGACTGGATCACCTTTGCTCCGGCGGCTGATGACATGTGGACCAGCAAAGTTGGGGTACGCGGAAATGTTTACGAGCCATATATCATCCAGGAACTCAACCTCAAGCCGATTTCCAGCTATTTTGCAAAAGCATTCTTCAAGCTTGGCTACCAGTATTATGATTTTGAGTACACCGGCAGCAACAACTGGGTCGGTGCTCCACAAAAAATATCAGATATCAAATCAAGTGACATGATGTTGTTGGCGCCACTTAAGGAAGCACACAACATCTACGGCACCTTTGAAGTTCATTTCTAGATCAGGTTGTTTGCAGGGGGGGAGGCGCAGATAGCCGCCCCCCGTTATTTCGGACTCTTGTTACTGCAACAATTAAGTTCGAACCAAATTAACAAAGCACAAAAAGGAGATTGTCATGAAAAAAGCATTATCGGTAATTATGGTAGTTGTCGTCATGTTTCTTGCCTCATTCACTGTTGTCCGCTCAGCCAGCGCCGAAGAAGTCAAAATTACAGGCGTCATCACTAAAATTGAAATGGCGGCTGACAAGAAGTCTGCAATCGCTGTGTTGAAAGACAACAAGTCCGGGGAATCGGTAACAATAACTATTACGGATGACCTGACACTCGATAAGTTCAAAGACCACCGTATCGTAGATGGTGACGAAATCCGCACCAAATTTGAAAAAGAAGGCGATAAAAATATCAGCAAGATGTTCAAGAAAACTGCCGGCTGCTAATCCCCTCATAAACTTAATCCGGTAGTGAAATAATAATGAGTACAATAGAATATATGAATAACGCTATATGGCGTTTCGGCACAGCCATATAGCCATTGTGAAGCGTTAGGGCTTACTGGTAGTTGAAATAAATAGTCTTGTTTATCAACTATATTTATAAATCCATATAGTTGGATTGAAGGTTGCATTGAAGCTGGTTACATATCATTTATGATGGTATGAATTCGCTGAGAGTGAAAGGAAATGAAACATGTCCGGAAAAATCATCACGATCATGTTGGGATGCGCTTTGCTGACAACAACTGTTCAAGCCAAGGAGCATCCCGGGAAAGAGCAGATACTGAAAGATGGCTATCAGGGACCTAAAACCTGTGAAGTGTGTCATCCAGGCAAAGCAAAGGAGTTCCTTGGAACTGTTCATTGGAAGCATGCTTCAAAGGCGGATCATGTTGACAACCTTAACCACAAAGAAGAACACGGCATGAAAAACCGCATCTATACGATGTGTAACGGAAATGATATCGTCAACAATCTGAAGGAAATTCCACCGAATGCTGCCGGAAAGACAAAGTTCAGCGGCTGCAATACCTGCCACCCGGGTGATCATACCATCGATGTCGGCAGTACCGGACCGGAAGCGGAGCAGTCAATTGATTGCCTGATCTGCCATTCAACCAAATATGATTTCAGAAAAAGAAAAATCGTCAAGGATGACAAGGGTAATGTTGTCATGACGCAGGACCGCAGTACCGAGGCGGCCGCCAATATCGGCAGGCCGAGCATCAAAAACTGCATGGTCTGTCACGAAGCTGCCGGTGGCGGCGCTCTGGTCAAACGAGGCTTTTCAATGACCAAGGAAGCCGATGTGCACGTATCCAAAGGCATAATTTGCGTTGACTGTCATCAGGCAAAGAACCACAAAATACCCACCGGGCGTGATCCCAACAACTGGGCCAGCGATGGAATTTACATGACCTGCGTTGGCGAGTGCCATAGCGAAAAACCGCACAAAGACGCCGGTATTAACAAGCACACCGCAAAAATCGCCTGCCAAACCTGTCATATACCAAGAACCGGCGGCGCATTTTCCAAAGATTTCACCAAATGGGAAAAGATGTCCAACGGGTTCTATGAGCCGTCAACCTTGAAGCGTGAAGTTAATGAAACTGCACCAGTTTATGCTTGGTACAACCTGACCGTCAGTAATACTCCTCACTTTATCGGACCTAAAGGGAGTCGGACGGACGGGAAAAGCAAAATTTACCCATTCAAGTTGTTCCAGGGTAAAGCCTATTATAATAAAAAAGACGGACAACTGCTTTCGATGGACTTTGCGCCGCCTATGGCTACCGGCGATACTTTGGCCGGGGTTGCATCCGCAGCTAAAATACTTGGCATAAAGGATTATGAGCCTGTACCGGGCTGGCAGACAATCTACTTTGGAAGTAATCACCAGGTCGCTCCCAAAGGCAAGGCCTTAGGCTGTGCCAACTGCCATTCGGTTAATGGCGTGCTGAACCTAAAAGAATTAGGATACAGTGCCAAAGAAGTGGAAAAACTGACCACTCCCGAAATTTATTTCGAGAAGCTACTCAAGTTGCAGCAGGAAAACGAATAGTTTTCGGTTTTAATGCTATATGCTAGTATGACAGGGACGTGATTTATTCACGTCCCTGATTCTGTTTGTACTCAACAAGACACTTGGAATCGATTGAGATCGGTTTAATCAATTTTGGAGTCATAATAAATGACTATTAGAACAAAGCTCACCCTTAATGTCCTGCTGGTTTTTATCGTTATAACGATGGTTGCACTGACCGGCTATCTCGGTATGAGTTTTGTGAAAAACAAACTGTCATACCTGACTGAAAAAAGTACTCCGTTCCAGCTCCGAACAGTGGAGTTGCAGCGCGCGGTTCAGGCCACCACGTCAGATTTTATCAAAATTGCCGCTTCCGATTCACGCCAGGAATTCTCCACATTTAAGGCTGAGGCCGAAAAATCACTGCAGGTACTGAAAACTTCGCAGCAGGCGCTGGAAGGTTTGAATAGCGAAAGCTTGAGTGTTTACAGTGATCTGGAAGCGATATTCAATGAATTGACAAACGTTACCGCCAACCGCCTTAGCGCCGCCGAAGAGGCTGATACCGCAAAAAAAGTGGTCAGCCAGCGACTTGCCGAAACCACACAGCGGCTCAAGGAGTTGGACCGCCAAATCAAGTCTCTTCAGGATAACCGTTCCAGCGCATTTGCCGTATCGGCGGAAGAAAAAGACAAGATCATGTACACGGTCCGCAGTCTTGAAATGCTTAAAACCAGCCTGAAAGAGCTGAAAGTTGCAATTTTGGAGTCTGCCAATAAAGGTGGACGCAACGAAATAGCCCGCTACGCCAACAAGGCGTCACAGAATTCTTTCGTTCGCGGCAATTCCAAGCTGACCGCTGATATGAAGAAGATTGTCAAATTAGCTGATGAAATCAGCGGCAATTCGGCACAGGAGAAATCATCCGGCCGCATGGCGGAGATCAATGGGATTCTCGACAGTATTATAGAAGAGGTGAATGATACAGCCGACAAACAGGATGATACATACAATACGATCAATGGCCGCCAGGGCGGGTTCCAGAGCCAGGCCAAGACGGCAATCACGAGCATGTCAATCAACTCGGATCTGGTGTCGAGCGGGATATCCGTCGGACAGCTGATCGATCGGCTGTTTTTAAACACAACTGCGGCAGAGCTTGAGGCTCGCAGCGTCGAAATTAAAAAAACGTTCAGGCATATCGAGCTGCTCGAAAAACAGCTGAAGGAATCCCTTAAAAAAACCAATGCCGTTAAGGAGCTGGGAACGCTTAATGCCGCGGCAACATCACTGAACAGCACCGAGGCGCTTCTGTTTGCGAAAGACGGAATTCTGTCCAAGCTCAACCGGGCCATTGAAATGAAGGCCCAGGCTGATAAGGTTTCCGGCAAATTGCGCGAAATTGTCCTGTCTCAAATGACAAAAGGGAAACAGACCATTTCCACCGCGCAGGGCGATCAGGAAAAATCTATTGCAGCCGTCAACAAGATGGTGCGTTTCAGCATGTCGTTCATAATAATCATAAGTGTCGTCTCGGTTTTGGCAGGTATAGCCTTCGGAGTTTGGATTTACCGGTCCGTTGCATCGCAGCTGCAACAGTTACTGGGCACTTCGGAGCATGTGGCCAAGGGGGATCTTTCCAAAACCATTACGGTCTCTTCCAATGATGAGGTTGGCAAGGTGCTTGCCTCTGTTGATGAAATGGTGGGCAATCTGCGCAATATTGCCAGAGATTTTCATGGGGCTACGGACAATCTTGCCAGCAGTTCGGAAGAGTTGAATGCTACTGCGCAAGCTTTGGAAGATGGTACGCACCGACAGAATCTCCAGATTGAACAGGCCGTTACGGCAATGACTGAAATGAATCAGACCACTCACGATGTGGCTCGAAACTCATTCGAAACATCCGAAGCGGCTGCAAAAATGAAGGAGATCGCCCAAAACGGCAAACAGTTGATGCTTTCTACAATTGAGGAAATCGACCGGTTTTCTGACAAGGTTACCGAGTCTGCTGCACAGATAAATTCGCTTACCAAAGAGTCGGAGCAGATTGGAGAGGTTGTCGGGCTTATAAAAGACATTGCCGACCAGACCAACCTTCTGGCGCTTAACGCCGCAATCGAGGCAGCCAGGGCAGGCGATATGGGGCGGGGATTCGCGATTGTTGCCGATAATGTCCGCAATCTGGCGGAACGGACGGCTGAGGGCACCAATGATATCGCCCAATTGATCGGCAAAATTCAAAAAAGCGTTAACAGCTCGATGAAAAACAACGAACAGGAACGCGCCTCCATGAACCTGGTGCTTAATCACATTAACCGGACGCTGGGTTCCATCGACGAAATTGTTGACTGTGTTGACAAGGTCGCCGATATGGTCCAGCAGACCGCCGTAGCCTCGGAACAGCAGTCATCCACCAGCGAGGAAATAAACCGCAGCATGCTGACCATCTCCGCAGTCACACGCGAGGTAAGCACCAGTTGCGGCGATATCAAAGCAGCGGCCTCAAACCTGTCGCTGCTCGCCGGTAACTTGAAAACTTCTGCGTCATGGTTCAGAATGTGATAGAAAGTCTTTAGTGGCACTTCGAAACGATTTGTCATGCAATTTACTTCAAGGATAAGAGATGTCACACATTGAAAAGAACAAAGTAGTCACACTCCGTTACAACCTCACCGACCCTGACGGGAACATGCTTGACGAGGGTGATCAGCCGATCGTCTATCTGCATGGCGGTTACGGCGGCGTATTTCTTCCGATAGAAAACGCCCTGGAAGGCAAGTCCGTCGGAGATTCAATTACGGTGAAATTGCAGCCGAATGATGCCTTTGGCGAGTATGATTTTGACCTGATGCAGATTGAAGCGGTTGAAAACCTGCCGCAGCCGCTCAAGGTTGGAATGATGATCGAGGGTGAAACCGAGGAAGGTTTGGAAGAAAGCGCAGTTTTTTACACTGTAACAGAGATCGCCGACGGCAAAGCTGTCCTGGACGGCAACCACCCGCTATCCGGTATGGCGCTGGTGTTTATTGGAGCTGTAACCGACATCCGCCCGGCGACAGCCGCGGAAATCGAGGCCGGTGAGCCGGTTGCTTGATGTTTGATCTGACCTGATGTTGTGTAACGGGTCGGCTATTTCAGCCGACCCGTTACACGCTCTCCGCGCTGCAGTTTTTGCTCCGGAATACCCGCCTTTACCCCTACCCGAAACGATAAACCAGCCGCCCGTCGTGATAAAACTCAATTGGCCCATCCTGGGAAACCTTGATGACTTTGCCGAAGAATGACGCCGCACTGGCAGCAGTTGTCCTTCCGCCACCGGTGACAACCTCCCTGGCATGGGATGTGTCGAAGATGAACCCGGTGTCCATCAGACGGCCGCTCTTGTTGAAGACAGTCATGCCGTCGGACGAGAGGATACGCAGCAGAATTCCGGCTTTCTTCAGATCGCCGATGTTCCGTTTTCTGACCCGGCCTATCAGGAGCCGTCCGATCGGATCGTCACCACCCACCGAACCTTTCTTCAATTGCGCCAGTTTGCGCGCTCCATGGTTGTAGATCAGGATTACCGTGCCGTGCCGCTCCTTGGAAAGGGCGTAAACCGTCCAGATCAGCTCGTCGATAGCTTCTGCATCAAGGCTTCCCGCCAGAAACGAACGGAAAATATCCGGGTCAAAGATGGCCCAGGTCCCTTTGCGCCGCACCAGCAGTTTGGCCGGGCTGACCAGCACCTCAATTTCGGAGGCATCATTAACCGTTACGGCAAACGCTCCCCGTCCGGCGCGCCGGACCACAGAAAAAATTTCCCGTTGAGTCAATCTCTCTATGTCAGTTTGTGTAACGGTCAGCGAAGTGCGCAGAACGCCGGTCACCTGCATTTGAATATTGGCCACAAAAAAGAGATTTGTGCCATCGACGATCCGGTAGGGGAGTGGATTGCAGAAAAAGTCGGGCGATATATCCTCATGTGGTTGCAGCGGAATCAGTGAATGCTGCCGCTCGCGTACCAGCTTGCGCAGCAGGGTCGGCGTGGTTCGGTGCACTATGAAGCCGGTCGTGGCCGGTTTCCCCTCATAACGCTGGTATGACAGGTTTTTCAATAACTGGATTAGTTGCTGAATCGGCCAGAATCCCTTGCGATGATCGCCCCGTAGCGAACGGGCGACGCTGATGTCCATGATCGAGGCCAAGAGCGCGGTTCTAAACTGGGCCGAGTACCCTTCCTGCTGGAAACCGCTGTAGAGACCCGAGAAGGCGGTCAGCAACTCCCTGCAAAAGGCCGTTTCGCTGCGTGTAAAGGAGAGCGCCTCCCGGCGGGCCAGGAAACAGTACGGACGGTCTTCGATGGAAACCAGCTCGCGGATATTATTCTCATCAACGGAAAGTTCAGTGTCGCCGGGGAGCAGATCCACTGAGGCGCCGCCCAAAAAAGCACTGATATTGCCCTTGATGGCGTCGAACACTGCGCTAGGCATGATCTTCCTCCGATTTAATCTGCGTGTTTCAGGTTACCCGCTATCTGCCGAGATGGTGCCGATTGCAGCAAGCGTCTTTGAAGCATAGCAAAGAAAACAACCTCTGTACATGTCTGTGGCTACCACATTGCTACGCTGATCGGAACGAGACGCCAGGTGGGCCGAGAGGGGCTGATTATCCGGATCAATTTGTGTTTTCATAATTCATCTGCAGACATTACCAGAAGTCCGTTGATATCTGCTGATTATCAGATGTACTGCCGTTTTCCTCCGTATTTAACATCACGGTTTGAATAAAAACTGTTCATGATGGCTTGACAACCGATATTGGCAATTTACAATTACAATTTGTGTAGCTATCGGCTGGAGCAGACCAGCTCAAAATACACATCTCACGATGCATTCCTGTTGGAAGTTGGGAACAAATGATGCTCGCAAGGAGCTCCACCCAAAACAGTCCCGGGGCATATTTCAGCGCTTGGGAACCTTTTTCTCAAAGGAGGCGCCACATGAAAAAAATCTCTCTTTACCTGGTTGCTCATCTGTTTTTCTTCGTTCTTGTTTCAACGGCAACAGCCAGCGGTATTCGGCCCGATTCCTTCACCCTCTCCGGGGTAGTTGGCGGCTACAGCTTTGACGGATTGCAACATTTGGAAACGAGTCCTGTCATAGGCGTTCGCGGCGGCTACAACTTCACCAAGTATTTCGGTGCCGAAGCCTTGTTTGACTTTGTCTCGACAGAGAGTACCAGGGCTGGTCTTGGCGACGCCAACTTATACCGCTATGGAGGCGACCTGTTGCTGCATCTGTTGCCGGAAAACAGACTGGTGCCCTATCTGGCGGCCGGTTACAGTGGCTTGTCGTACGACATGGACAACCAGAAAAGTTATACGAAGGGCGCCTTTGATTACGGGCCGGGAATCAAGTACTTCCTGACCGACAATCTGGCACTGCGTGGTGATTTCCGCCATCTTATCTTCCGTCGCAAAGACACATTATTCAACTACGAGTACACCGCCGGATTAACCTATCAATTTGGCGGGATGAAGCCTGCTCTGGAACCGGTGGCAGTGCAGGTTGAACCACTGGAGCCGATCGCTGCAGCTGAACCGATGCCAGATAAAATGAAATACTGCCTTTCCCTGAACATCGAGTACGACATCGACAAAGCCGGAATCCGCCCCCAGTATCACGATGAGGTGGCCAGGGTGGCCGATTTCATGAAAAAATATCCGACGACCACTGCCGTCATCGAAGGTTATACGGACGAAGTCGGGAGTGATGAACACAACATGAGGCTTTCACAACGTCGGGCCGATGGTGTTGTCAAATCTCTGGTGGAAGAGTTCGGTATAGAACGTTCCCGCCTGACAGCCAAGGGGTATGGCAAGGCGGCTATGGCCGGTAAATCAAGCGGCGTCAGGCAGAAAAACAGGCGCATTGATGCCATCATCGACTGTGCACTGGATGCCAGGGAGGTAACTTCACCTCCGGAGAGGCTTTGCATGACTCTGAAGGTTGAATACGCAACCAACAGCGCCGAGGTAGATCCACGTTTTTACGGCGAAGTTGACAAGGTCGGCGAATATATGAAGAAGTATCCGACGACCACCGCCGTCATCGAAGGGCACACCGACAATGTTGGCGGCAATGATTACAACCTGAAGCTTTCCCAGCAGCGTGCCGAAAAAGTTGTGAGCTATCTGGAGGAAAAATTCGGAATCGATCATTCCCGCCTTACCGCCAAGGGGTACGGTTCCACCAGGCGCATCGCCTACAACGACACGCCGGAAGGAAGGCAGAAGAACCGGAGAATAAATGCCATTATTGATTGTGTAATCGAGAAGTGAGAAGAAGTCGCTCGCTCCAGCGCAGCGCCATGAAAAACAGCTCTGCAAACGGACGGTGGTTAAAAGAAGAGTAGGGGCGGCGGATGTAGCAGGGGCGGGCACCGGCCGCCAACGCTGCCAGACAGCCGGTCAGCAGGCGGTCGTCGACCATCAGGATATTGGGCAGGGGAACTCCGGCGAGTTCCCCTGTTTTGTTGAGGCCGTCCGGGTATGGTTTTTTACGGACGCCGGAGATGAAGCGGAATTTTGGAAAATGTTCGGCAAACCACTGCCGACGGCCCTCAGTCGGCTTATTGGAGAGTATGAAAATCATCTCGCCCCCGAAAACCGCTTCACACCGTTTCAGCCATTCGATCGCCTCCGGAATCGGAAAGGGAGCGCCGTGGTGGGCCAGCACACCGTCAAAATCCAGCGCCAGCGCTTTGATCCCGCCGGTCTTCAACGTTTCCGGATTAATTGTGCCGATGCAGTTATTGTCCGGTGTTTCCCGCAGAAGGGTGGCGAGCTGATGGCGAAAGCGAAAACCCAGCTCGAAGCCGGCCAGTATGTGCGTTCCCGGCAGCAATTTATGACCTTTGAATCATACTGCTCATAATTTTGACTGGTCTCGCTGGACCAGCGAAACCAGATAGTAGACAATGCCGAGGATCAGCAGTGTTGCCGCCAGAAAAGCCTGTTTGGTCAGGTCGTCATGCCGCAGTGTCGAAATCAGTATCTCGCGGATGATGGCCACAATCACGACGCCGATGAACACAATGATGCTGAACCGGCCCCCTTTCAGGTTCTTGATTTCATTGTCCAACAGTTCGATCATCATCCAGAGGATCAGCAGCGAGCCGAGGGCGGTGAAGACGCCTTTTTCAACGTCTCCTCTGAAAACATGCACGATATCCCAGCCGAACATGGCTACGATAGCTATCGATACAACCGCCAGAGCAAGTACCAGCACCAGGTTCAGGCCATGGGTGAAACGCTCGGTAGACTTGATCAGGAAGGAGTCTACCGCGCGCGACAGGAAGACCTTTTTCAATTCCTCTTCGCGGTAGGATGTGCTCATCACGTCCAGGTTCATATCGAGGGCTTTTTCGACCGCCTCGCGCAGTACGCGACGGTGTTCGCGGTCGGAGTAGTTGCTGTCAATCAGATTCAGAAGGAAATGCCGGATCTGGTTCATGGCGGCATTTACAAAGTGGACATCGAGTCCGACTTTGACATGGGCGTGCCCGATGCGGGACAGGTGATTCAGGTAATGGTTGTCATAGATACCGTTGAACAGTGAAATGAACCATTTTTCGTGCATATCACGCAGACGTTCCCGGTTGCTGCGATTGAGTATTGCTGCGATCGCCGGCAGTCCGTAGAGATAGTCGTAGAACATTTGTGAAAAATTTTCCCGATTCTCAATGGCCAGCGGCTGCAACGACTTGAGCAGATCGGCATCGTCGTCCGTGAAGCGGTAATGTTCGCGCAACTCCTGCATGTTGATCATTTTGTTATCTCCCGTATTTGTAGGCGGCGGCGCAGGTTCCTTCGCTGGATACCATGCAGGCGCCGACCGGGGCTTCCGGTGTGCAGACAGTGTCAAAAAGCGGGCAATCAAAGGGGGCCAGTTTGCCTTTCAGTACTTCGCCGCAGCGGCAGGCCGGATTCTCCTGCTCATCTGCAACTGCAATACTCAGTACCTTTTCGGCGTCAAAGGCGGCCAGTTCGCTGCGGATGGCCAATCCGCTTCCAGGAAGAGTCCCCAGGCCGCGCCAGACGGCATCGCAAGGTTCGAAAACCAGCTCCAGGATTCGTTGCGCCTTGGGGTTGCCCTCCCAGCTTACGGCCCGGCTGTACTGGATTTCAACGCGGCTTTCTCCTGCCAGCACCTGTGCCAGCAGCATTTCAATCCCCTGCATGACATCGGCCGGTTCAAAGCCGGTCACAACGCAGGGAATCCGGTATTTTTCCGACAACGGCTTATAGGCGTTGCCGCCGATGACTGTGCTGACATGGGCCGGGCAGAGGTAACCGCGCAGATTCAGGTCGGGATCGGCGGTCAGGATTTCCATCGGTACCGGCATTGTTTTGTGAGCGGCCAGCACGCAGTAGTTGTCCAGGTTCTGACGGGCCGCTTCCAGGATGCTGGCGGCGATGGTCGGCGCGGTGGTCTCGAAACCGACTCCCAGGAAGATCACCCTGCGCTCCGGATTGTTTTTGGCCAATGCGACCGCGTCCAGCGCCGAATAGACGATGCGGATATCGGCGCCTTTGGCGCGTGCCTCCATCAGTGATGAACGACTGCCGGGAACCCGCAGCATGTCGCCGAAGGTGGCCACGATATTACGGGGATCGGCGGCGCAGAGCAGCGCTTTGTCCAGATAGCCGACCGGCGTCACGCAGACCGGGCAGCCCGGTCCTGAGACCAGCCGGACGTTATCGGGGAGCAGCGAACGGATGCCGTATTGATAGATCGACATGGTGTGCGTGCCGCAGACTTCCATGAAGTTGACCGGAGCCTTCAAGCGCTCGGACATGCGGCGGATGTTGGCGGCCATATTCTGCACCAGTCTCTTGTCGCGGAATTCGTCCTGAAATTTCATGCCATATCCTCTGGTTTGAATATTTCCTTCATCAGGCGCAAGGTTTCCTCGGCGTACTCTTCATCCAGTTTGGAGATGGCAAAACCGGCATGCACAATCACATAATCCCCCACGGCCACATCTTCCCCCAGCAGCATGACGCTGGCCTCTTTTTTGACGCCGTCCACTTCTGCAACGATGGTATCCTCTTCCCTGCTGATTATTTTCATTGGAACGCCAAGACACATTTTTATAATCCTTTCCGGGCCGCAATCGCGGCCTGACCGAGGGCCAGGCCGCCATCATTGGGCGGCACAAGCCGGTGAGTAAAAACCTTATAACCGTTTGAGACCAGCGCTGTATATACTTTTTCACTCAACATACGATTCTGGAAAACCCCGCCGGACAGAACAACACGGTCCAATCCTGTGGTTCTGCAGATTTGCAGGCAGACATCTACTACACCGGAAGCAACCGTGTCATGGAAACGACCGGCAATGTGTGATGTTTTGATGCCCGTTTTAATGTCGGTCAGAATTTCCGGAAAGATCGGCGAAAAGTCCAGTTGGAGAGGCTTTTCTTCAGCGGATAATATTTCGTAGCCATATCTGTCCCCCTCGCAAAAAGTTGCCGGTGGAGATTGGAACTCGGCCGTTTCTGCCAGGGCTTCCAGTTCAATCGCAGCCTGACCGTCGTAGGATACTTTACTTCTGATATCAAGCAGAGCCGCAACCGCATCAAAAAGCCGGCCGCAACTGGATGTCAGCGGTGAATTTATGCCACGTTCCAGCATGCTGGCAAAGAGTTTTCGCTCCTGTTCGCCAAGTTGCCGGATCAGCGGGTGATCCATATTGAACGCTTCGGCTCCGATAGCGCCAGACAGGTATGATAGCGCCATCCGCCACGGTTCCCTAACCGCCGCGTCACCCCCCGGAAGCCGGAACTGGCGGAAGTGGGCTGCTCTTTGATATCCATCATATCCGCCTACCAGAAATTCACCCCCCCAGATGGTGCCGTCGTCCCCATAACCGGTCCCATCCAGAATGACCCCCAGCAGATTGCCATCCAGGCCGTTTTCTGCCATGCAGGAGGCCAGGTGGGCATGGTGATGCTGCACTTTCACAAGCGGCAGGCCGCACTCTTCGGCAAAGCGGGTCGAGAGATAATCCGGATGGAGGTCGCAGGCGGCGACTCCAGGTTTGATTTCCAGTAGTTCGGATAGATGAGCCACCGTATGACGGAATGAATCGGAGGTGGAGTCATTTTGAAGGTCGCCAATATGCTGGCTCAGAAAGGCCAGGTCACCGTCAAGCAGACAGACGGCGCTCTTCAGTTCGGCGCCGACCGCCAGGATCGAACGGCTGCGGAACGGCAGTTTTACGGCGCGTGGTGCATAGCCACGGGCGCGGCGGTAGAAAAGCGGCTTTCCCTGAAAAACCCGCATGACCGAGTCGTCACTGCGAATGTGAATCGGGCGATCGTGCAGCAGGAAGTAGTCGGCGATTCCCGACAGCCGCCGCAGGGCGTCGTCGTCCTCGAAAGCAACCGGTTCGTCGGATATGTTGCCGCTGGTCATGACCAGCGCCCGGAAGTTGCCCCGCAGCAGCAGGTGATGCAGCGGCGCATAGGGGAGCATCAGTCCGACCCAGCCGTTGCCGGGGGCAATCAGTTCCGCCAGCGGTGTGCCCGCTGATTTGCGTACGATCACAATCGGGCTTTCGGGTGAGGTCAGCAGGCGCTCTTCGGTATCATCAAGCTCCGCCAGAGTGCGGGCGGTCGCGAGATCGGCCGCCATGACAGCAAACGGCTTCTCGTCGCGCTTTTTGACTGTTCGCAGCCGTTCCACCGCTTCCTTGTGGCAGGCATCCACGGCCAGATGGTAGCCGCCGATCCCCTTGATAGCCAGGATTGCGCCTTGTTTGAGGAGTTCTGTGGCCTGGCGAATGGCGCTCTCTCCCTCTCCAGGAGGGGGAGGGGCGGGGAGGGGGAAATCCCCGGAACTGTTTATCAATCTCACCTGAGGGCCGCAAGCCGGACATGCTAGCGGCTGGGCATGGAACCTCCGGTTGGCCGGGTCCTGGTACTCCCGCAGGCAATCGGGGCAGAGCGGAAAACCGGCCATGGTGGTTTTGGGACGATCATAGGGAATGCCGGTGATGATGCTGTAGCGCGGGCCGCAGTTGGTGCAGGTGATAAAGGGGTAGCGATAACGCCGGTCAGCAGGGTCGAACAGTTCCCGCAGGCAGTCGGTACAGACGGCGGAATCAGGGGCGATCTGGATCGAAGCTTCCCCTCCGCCGCTGCTTAAAATGGAAAATGCGCTGTCGTCAGTTAACGGAATAATCCCGGTCTCGTGGGAGGTTACTACGGCCAGCGGGGGGAGGTCTTTTTCGAGAGTGCTGTCGAAGGCGGATAAGCTGCTTTCATCCCCCTGTACCTCAATCTCAACCCCGGCCGGTGTGTTGCGGATCCAGCCTGTCAGTTCCAGCTGCCGGGCGATTCTAAATACAAAGGGGCGGAAACCCACCCCCTGCACGATGCCCTGTATATGATGCCGCTTGCGGAGTGTCAGTGTTTTGTACCGTTTGCCAGCCACTGATACCACTCCTGCATACCTTCGCCGCTACGGGCCGAAACCTCGAAGATAATGATGTCCGGATTTACACGACGAGCATACTGCTTGCATTTTTCCACATCAAAATCGAGATGCGGCAGCAGATCGGTCTTGTTGAGCAACATGACAGTCGAGTTGTGGAACATCTGCGGGTATTTGATCGGTTTGTCCTCTCCTTCGGTGACGGAAAGAACGGCGACTTTATGATGTTCTCCCAGGTCGAAGGCGGCCGGACAGACCAGGTTGCCGACGTTTTCAATCATAAGGATGTCAAGCTGGTCCAGGTCGAATCCATCGGTGCCATGCATTACCATGTGCGCATCCAGATGACATCCGGCGCCGGTGTTGATCTGGCGGACCGGGACTCCGGTGGCGGCGATTCGCTGCGCGTCGTTGTCGGTCTGCTGGTCGCCTTCGATCACGGCAAAGCGGAGCTTCTCCGAAAGATCCCGCAGGGTGCGTTCCAGCAGGGTGGTCTTGCCGGAACCGGGCGAACTGACCAGGTTGAGGACGAAAATACCTTTTTCCTTGAAAAGAGCCCGGTTGAAACCGGCCAGTCGGTTGTTCTTGCCCAGGATATCTTCTTCGATAGTGATGACGCTGCGTTTTTTTGTTTCATGGCCGTGAGAATGATCATGCTTGTGGTCGTGATCATGGTTATGACCGTGATCATGTTCAGCGGGCGGGCATCCGCAAGTGGTGCACATATTCATCTCCTGATATTGGTATTAGTCGGTAGTTCGGGGGAACCGTAGCATGGTTTTGAACGGTTATGCAACAGTCGGCGGCGCGGATTGTGTTTACATTCCGTTGAACTGTAACTGGTGCAGTTTGTGGTAGATCCCGCCCGCAACCATCAGCTGCTCGTGGGTGCCTTCCTCGGCCTTGACTCCGTGGTGGATCGTGATGATGCGGTCCGCATCCCGGATGGTGGAAAGGCGGTGGGCAATCACCAGCGAGGTGCGTCCCTGCATCATTCCACGAATGCCATCCTGAATCATCTGTTCGGAAGCCGGATCAATGCTGGCGGTGGCTTCATCCAGCACGAGAATCTCGGGGTCGAAAGCTACAGCCCGGGCAAAGGAAATCAGCTGTTTCTCGCCAACCGAGAAATTGTTGCCACGTTCCCGCACCTCTTCGCCATAACCGTTTGGCATCCGTTCTATGAACCGGTCAGCTCCGACCGCAGCCGCAGCCAGTCGCACCCGTTGGCTGGCCTGCTCGTCACCCAGGCAGATGTTGAATTCGATGCTTCCCGTAAATAGGCAGGGGTCCTGAAGCACGACACCGACCCTGCGGCGGACCTCCTCCAGCGGCAGGTCCCTGATGTCACGACCTTCAATCAGGATACTCCCGCGCTCAATCTCATAAAGCCGTGTCAGCAGCCGGGTAATAGTTGTTTTGCCGCCGCCGCTTTCTCCGACCAGCGCGATTCGCTCCCCGCGCCCGACAGCCAGGCTGAAGGAATTGAGGATGTCATTGCCATCCTGATAGGAGAAGGAAACATCTTTGAATTCGATCAGGGGGGGAGTGGCGGCCGGGAAGGAATTTTTATCACTCGCCGCGTCCGTAGCAGTCATTTGCTGGCGGGGCGTCGCCGCCGGGGTGTCCAGCAGCGCAAAGATCCTCTCCAGGGCTGCCATGGCCCCCTGCATGACGGAGTATTTGGCGGAAAGGTCGCGGATCGGAGCGAAGAACTTTTCGATATACTGGATAAAAGCCACCAGCACTCCGAAGGTCAGGGCGCCCTTGATGATTTCGCCGCCGCCGTACCAGATGATCAGCGCCACAGCCAGCGATGAAAGCGCCTCCACCAGGGCGTAAAGCGACGCGTCCCAGAAGATGACCGGCATGTTGGCATCGCGGTAGGATGCGTTCAATTCGCTGAAGCGCCGTTCTTCGTCCCGTTCCCGGTTGAAGATCTGGATGATGCTGATGCCGGAGATGCATTCGTTCAGAAAGGCATTCAGCCTGCCCAGGCGGGCGCGCACTTCGCGGAATGACTGGCGCATGCGGCGCCGGAAGGTGTAGGCGACGTAGATCAGAACCGGCAGAACCGAAAAAGTCACCAGCGACAGTTTCGGGTTCATCCAGAGCATGACCGAGATGATCCCGATCAGCAGCAGGATGTCTCCCACAATCGTTATGATGCCGGAGGCGAACATTTCGCCCAGCACCTCCACGTCGCTGGTCAGTCGGGTGACTGCGCTGCCGACCGGGACCTGGTCGAACCAGGTGACCGGCAGATGCATGACATGTTGATAAAGTTCGGAGCGCATATCGGACATGACCCGCTGTCCGACCGACTGCAGCAGATAAACCTCGATAAAGGAGAGCAGCGATTCAATCAGCAGGATTCCCAGAAATGCCAGCGCAATTGTTTCCAGGCCGGCCAGTTTTCCGCTGATGATATGGTTGTCGATGGCCAGTTTGATGATCCAGGGCTGCGCCAGTCGGCACGTCGCCACCAGCGGCAGGATCAGTAGGACGATGATGATGGAGGAACGATACGGGGCTACATAGTTCGCAAAACGGCGGAGCAGCGCTCCGTCGTAGGCTTTTCCGGCTACTTCTTCTTCATAGATGCCGCCATGTCGCATGCAGGTTTGTCCATCTTGCAAGTGGGTGGATTGTGATGCCCGATCTTAGCAGAAATGTCGACCGTTGTGAAACAGCAAAGGCCGACCCGTGGAAGACGGCCCGCTTTACACAGGATTGGCGGGACATTTCTAAATGATTTGTGTGCCGGATTGAAAAGTGGAAACCGGAAGATAAATGTGGATGGATGTGCCTACGCCAAGCTTTGACTCTGCCTGTATTTGACCGGAATGATGACGAATGATCGAGTGGCTGAGAGCCAGCCCAAGTCCCATTCCTTTTTGACATCCCATCTGTTTCGATGTGAAGTACGGATCGAAGATTCTCGGCAGGTTTTCAGGTGCGATCCCGCATCCCGTGTCCATGAAAACCAGATGCAAATACTCACCGGCATCGAGTGCAAGTTCGTTGTCTTTACCGATATTGCGTGTTGAGGCAGAAACCCGAAGAGTCCCTCCCTGCGGCATCGCTTCACGGGCATTAATTGCAATGTGGGCCAGCACGAGATCAAACTGGGAAACATCAATTCGCACCGGAGGCAGGTTGTCTGGAAGGTTTGTGATATATGTGACCGAGCTTTCGCCCAGTTCGGCTGCGAGGCCGGCTTTGATGAGCGGAACAATGTCAGTCTGTTTTTTGATGGCATCGCCACCCTTGGCAAATGTCAGGAGGCGCTTGCCGAGTTCCCGCGCCGTTTCGGAGGTGTTTTCAGCAATTTTAAGCAGTTCGGCCGTTCTGCTGTTTGGATCGGCACTCATGCGAGCCAGTGAAACATAACCGAGGATGACCTGCAGCAGGTTGTTGAAATCATGGGCGATACCGCCGGCCAGGACGCCGATTGCCTCCAGCTTCTTGATGCGCTGGTTTTCGGCCTCCAGAGCGCGGTGCCGCTTTCGGAGGCTGACCATTTCCTGGCAATTTTCAAGGGCGGTCAGCAGGCGGATGAACTCGACCGGTTTGAGGACGAACTGGTTGATTCCGATGTCGATAGCTTCTATCAGGTAGCTGGTTTCACTGAAGGCGGTCATGCAGACAATCTGTGCTTCCGGGGTTATTTTCCTGATCTCTCTCGCCATTTCGAGGCCGTTCATTTGCGGCATCATGATGTCGGTTAATGTTATATCCGGCTGATGTTCAAGATAAGCTTCCAGTCCCTGCCTGCCGTTTTCGGCCAGAATCAGCCGGTAACCTTTGGACGTGAGCACCCTGGCAACCTGTTCACGGGTGGCTGGTTCGTCTTCTATGTACAAAAGGGTTATGTCGGAATTGTGCTGGCTGTTTGAGTCGGACACGTTGCACCCGCGATGGTTGATTTGATTCATTGGTTAATGTTTAGCAGGCGCTGCAAAATCTGCAACTGTTCAAACTGTATACAAAATATACGCAGTTTCTGCAAAAAGCTACATTAAATCCACCGGATCTATATCGACGGCCATGCGAACAGTGGAGGCGGCTCGTGATTGCTGCCGCCAGGCGATTACCAGCTGTCGCAATTCCTTGCGTGTGACGGCCTTAAGCAGGATCTGACAGCGGAAACGCCCCCTCAGCCGGTAGATGGGAGCGGGGGCCGGCCCCAGGATTTCCACCCGGAGTTTGAGTCTCTGTTTGATCTGCATCAGCAGTTTGGCGCTCTGCTCGGCCTGGGCAGAAACGGCCTGTTCCAGATTGCCGGAGATGCCGATTACGGCCAGAAATGAAAAGGGGGGGTAGCCAACTTCCTGCCTGAATTCGAGTTCCTGCTGGTAAAATCCGGCCGCATCGTGGCCTGCGGCAGAAAAAATGGCGTAATGCTCGGTGTCGTAGGCCTGGACGAATACTTTTCCCGGCGAATCACCGCGTCCGGCGCGGCCGATGACCTGCGACAACAGCTGGAAAGTGCGCTCAGCGGCCCGGAAGTCCGGCATCCCCAGGCCGGCTTCGGCGTTGATGACCCCCACCAGTGTTACACCGGGAAAATCATGCCCTTTGGCGATCATCTGTGTGCCGATCAGGATGTCGGCGGTACCATCGCTCATTCTTGAAAGCAGTCGCTCGTGGCTCCCCTTGCCGGAAGTTGTATCGCTGTCCATCCGTAATATTCTCGCCCGGGGAAGAAGTTCCTTCAGTTCACTTTCAAGCTTTTCAGTGCCTGCGCCGAGTTCTGTCAGTTCGGTTGCTCCGCACTCGGGACAGGTGCCGGGGGCCGGAACGGCATAGTCGCAGTAGTGACAGATGCTTTGAGCGCGCTGCCGGTGGTAGGTCAGGGTTACGGAACAGTTGGGACAGGAAAGGGTCTTGCCGCACGAGGCGCAGACTAGGAAGGTGGCAAAACCGCGCCGGTTGAGAAACACTATCGCCTGCTGTCCATTTTCAACTGTGTGGGTCAGTGCCGCGGCCAGCTGTGCCGAAATGGTCTCTTTGCTCCCTTTCATGGCGACCCGCTCGACGGTCGGCATCGGTCGGTTCTCGACGCGTTCCGGGAGATCCAGCATGGTCAGTCGTTTCTGCTGCGCAGCGTGGATGCTGGTGACCAGTGGAGTGGCCGAGCCGAGGACAACGGCGGCCTGTTCCATTCCGCCGCGAACCAGAGCCAGGTCACGGGCGTTGTAGCGCAGGCCGTCGGACTGTTTGAATGAAGCTTCATGCTCCTCATCAATAATAATGATGCCGATATTTTCCAGCGGCGCAAAGATTGCCGAACGGGCCCCGATCACGATCCTCGCCAGTCCGCGCCGGATGCGGCGCCATTCGTCGTAACGCTCGCCATCCGAAAGTCCGCTATGCAGAATTGCGATTCCGCCTCCGAAGCGTGACTGGAAACGCCCGGTCAGCTGCGGAGTCAGCGCAATCTCAGGGACCAGAACGAGTGCGTTGGTTCCGTTTTCAATTGCACGGGAAATGGCTTGCAGATAGACTTCGGTTTTGCCGCTGCCGGTCACGCCATACAGTAGAAAAGCTGTGTACTGTCGTTGACTGAGGCAGGCTTGAATGGCATCCAGCGCGGATTGCTGGTGTTTATTCAATTGGCGCGGCACGTCGCGTTTGATGGCGGCATGTTTGAAGGGGTCCCGGTAGACTTCGCGTTCCTGCACGACTGCCAGTCCGAGTTCTGCCAGTCGCTTTAGCTGCGGAGAACAGGTTCCGAAACGTTTTCTGAGATCCGAGGCAGGGATTTCACCTGTTTCACGGATGATGGCGAGGATTTCCAGCGCTCTGGCACCGGTTCTTTGGGAAGTTTCGACAACCGGTCCGGGGAGATAGAATTTTTCTGTGCGGACCGGTTTTCCGCCGCTCAGTTCTGCATCATCGCCGGTGGATCCTTTGCGCGACTGGACATTGATACCGGCTGGCAGAGCTGCGCGCAGCACTTCTCCAAGCGGGTGCAGGTAATATGAGGCTGTCCAGCGAAAAAACTCCAGCTCGTTAGCGGTCCAGAGCGGTTCGCTGTCAAGCACATCGATGATTTCTTTCAGCTTGTCGAACGCGCACTCGGTCACTGTTCCAAGAATATAACCGGTCAGTTTCCGTCGTCCGAAAGGTACAATGGCGCGGCGTCCCGGCAAGGCCTGAAGGCTCAGCCGTTCCGGGACGGTGTAGTGGAAGGTGTTGTCCAGATAAAGTGGAATGGCGATTTCAATTATCATTAAGTGCACTGTTTCGTCTGTTACCGGTAGTTCGCTGCGTAGCAACGTTCATTTGCGCGATGTTGCTGGTCGCCATGGCGTTTTCCTGGCACTACCAATATTTTTTGGGCGGGTCCGTTTTACCGGTTATGGTGATTTCACCATCGACAACCTTGAACATATCACCATACTCGTTGGTCCAGGCATCCCCCTCATCCAGCGGCGCCGGAACATCTCTTCTACCCAGAAATACCTCTTCCCCGTTTATCAGGGCGAACCAGTCCAGTGATCCGGTCATCCATAACCTTGTGTTAATTGCCATATTTATAACCTCTTGTAATGATTAGATTTGTTGAAGCCTGGTTGGCTCCGGTCGTGCTGTTCAGGAAAGGCGATTCTTGAAATCAGCGTACCCAAAGCTGCGAATTACTTTCAATTCTTCCGTGTCCGGCTCGTAGGTGCAGATGTGAGGATGCTGAATGCCGTTAAAGGTGGTGGTTTTGACCATCGTGTAATGAGCCATGTCCAGAAAGGCCAATCGGTCGCCGGTCTGCAGCTGCCGCTCAAACGACCAGTCACCGATAACATCTCCAGCCAGGCATGAAGGTCCGCCCAGACGGTAGGTGTGCTGCTTTTCAAGTGGATCGAAGCCGTTTTTGATTCCCGGACGGTAGGGCATCTCCAGGATGTCCGGCATGTGACAGGTGGCGGATACATCCAGGATCGCGATGTCCATGCCGTTGTTTACCACATCCAGCACTTCTCCGACCAGCAGTCCGGTGCCGATTGCGATCGCTTCGCCCGGCTCCAGATAAACCTGAACGTCATACTTTTCCCGGAAGTACCTGACCAGTTTGATCAACCCGTCGATGTCGTATCCCTCGCGGGTGATGTGGTGCCCTCCACCCAGATTGAGCCATTTCATCTGGTGCAGATAGTGGCCGAACTTTTCTTCAAAAGCCCTGGCGGTACGCTCCAGCGGCTCGAAGAGCTGTTCGCAGAGGGTGTGGAAGTGCAACCCCTCAACCCCCTCCAGTGAACGTCCCTCGAATTCCTTGAGTGGAATCCCCAGCCGCGAGTTGACGGCGCAGGGGTCATAAATTTCGGTGTGACCTTCGGAATGTTCCGGATTGACACGCAGCCCGATCGAAACTTGTCCCTGTTTTTTCTCCCAGAGATGGCGGAAACGCTCCAGCTGCCCAAACGAGTTGAAAACCAGGTGGTTGGAGATTTCAAGCAGTTCCGTGATGTCACTTTCCTTGAAGGCGGCTGCGAAGGAGTGTATCTCGCCGCCGAACTCTTCGTGCCCCAGGCGCGCTTCCCAGGGTGAGCTGGCGCAAACACCCTGCAGGGTCTTGCTGATCAGCGGGAAAACGCTCCACATGGAGAAAGCCTTCATCGCCAGCAGAATTTTGGCGCCGCTCCGTTTTTGCACATCGTCCAAAATTGCCAGGTTGTGACGCAGACGACCCAGATCCACCACGTAGGCGGGTGAGGGGGCAAGTTCAAGGATTCTATCGATATTTATACCGGTCAAAATTAAATTCTCATTTCAGAAGAGTTTGTGTTTTTTTGAGTGGTGCCATCTGGAAACAGCGACGAATGATAACTTTGCAGAGTGGTAATCGCAAGTCAAAAGATGTTGGGGCTGGGGTAATCTGTGGCGTAGCAGGGAAGCTGCCAAAGGCGGATTGTCTCTGGGGAGTGTCTGTCAGCCGGATGTGCAAGGCAGCATCCGGCTGACATGATTTGCCGCTTAAACTGCGGCAGCGATGGCTATAGCTTCGGCCATTCGCCACCGTCAACCACCACCGTCGGCAGTCCCATTGGACCCAGTACATCCAGGAACAGTTCCGGATCAAACTGCTCCATGTTGAATACCCCCGCTGCATGCCATTTGCCGGTCAGCATCATGATTGCCCCGACCACGGCCGGCACGCCGGTAGTGTAGCTGATGGCCTGTGACTGGACTTCCTTGTAGCAGGCTTCGTGATCGCAGATGTTGTAGATGTAAACCTGCTTTTTCTGACCATCTTTCGTACCGCGGGCAATGACTCCGATGCAGGTTTTTCCCTTTGTGAGCGGTCCCAGGCTGCCGGGGTCGGGCAGCAGGGCTTTCAGGAACTGGATCGGAACAATCTTCTGGCCGTTGAACTCGACTTCGTCGATGCGGGTCATGCCGACATTCTGCAGCACTTCCAGATGCTTGAGGTAGTTGTCAGAGAAGGTCATCCAGAACTGGGCTTTTTTGATTGTCGGGATGTGCTTGACCAGTGACTCCATCTCCTCGTGATACAGGCGATAGACATTCATCGGACCGATCCCTTCCGGGAAGTCGAAGGAGTGTTTGGTGGAGAGCGGGGCGGACTCAACCCACTGTCCGTTCTCCCAATGGCGGCAGGTGGCGGTCACTTCACGAATATTGATCTCCGGGTTGAAGTTGGTCGCAAACGGTTGTCCATGGCTGCCGGCGTTGGCGTCGATGATGTCGATTTCTTCCACCACATCCAGATACTTCTTGGCGGCCAGAGCGGTGTAGACATTGGTGACGCCCGGATCAAAGCCGGAACCCAGCAGCGCCATCAGCCCCTTTTCCTTGAAACGCTTCTGATAGGCCCATTGCCAGGAATATTCGAACTTGGCGGTGTCCAGAGGCTCATAGTTGGCGGTGTCCAGATAATCGACTCCGGTTCCCAGGCAGGCGTCCATGATGGTCAGATCCTGGTAAGGGAGGGCGACATTGATAACCAGTTTGGGCTGCAACTGCTTGATCAGCGCCACAAGTTCCGGCACATTGTCGGCATCGACCCGGGCGGTGTTGATGCTGTTGCCCAACTGCGCGGCGATGGCGTCACATTTGGACTTTGTGCGGGAAGCCAGCGTGATCTCGCTGAAAATATCGCGACGCTGGGCGCATTTGTGGGTAACGACCTGTCCAACTCCACCGGCTCCAATAATAAGTACCTTGCTCATATTCTTATTCCCCCAGATAGGTATAGCCCAACAGTGTCCTGTCCAGCATTTCGATAAAGTGACTGCTCTCCTCGATGGAGATTTGTTTCAACGCCACGCTTTTTTCCAGGTTGTCCCTGACACGCTTAAGTATTTCAGGCCCTTTGTACTGTACGTACTTCAAGGTTTCCCAGGTTGCATCCCCGTTGATGACGGTGTCGATCATGTAGCCGGTTTTCTTGTTGAACGTGATGTGGACAGCGTTGGTGTCGCCGAACAGATTGTGCAGGTCGCCCAGGATCTCCTGGTATGCCCCGATCAAAAAGAAGCCGATATAGTAATCCTCGTCCTTGCGGATTTTGTGCAGCGGCAAATACTTTGTGCGTCCGTTTTCGCCGACGAAGCTGGTGATCTCGCCGTCAGAGTCACAGGTGATATCGGCTATGGAAGCCATCACATCCGGCTTCTGGTTGAGGCGCTGGATCGGTGTGATCGGGAAAAGCTGGTCAATGGCCCAGGAATCGGGAATCGACTGGAACAGCGAAAAGTTGGCAAAATAGGTTTGGCGCAAATGCAGTTGGAAGTTTTGAAGCTCCTCGGGAATCGGCTTGATCTTTTCAACGATGCTGTTGATCTTTTTGATGATCTTGGCATAGAGCCATTCGGCAATGGCCCGGTCATTGAGAGTCAAATAACCCAGGTTGAACAGGCTGACCGCTTCGTTGATCAGTTGCAGCGTGTCGTGGTAATCCTCCCGCAGTGAATAACGGTCGATGCTTTTGTAGATGTCCATCAGTTTCTTGACGGTCGGCGCCAGTTTTTCAGCCTGGGCCAGAGTCTCTTCAAAATCCGGCATGATATGCTGGGTGTTGGTATTGAGTACATTGGTGACCAGCACAGAATAATGGGCGACGGTTGCCCGGCCCGATTCGGAGATGATATTGGGACATTCCACGCCGGCATCATCACAGATGTTTTTGATCTGATAAATGACGTCGTTGGCATACTCTTCAACCGAGTAGTTGACGCTGGAAAAATAACTCGACTTCGAACCGTCGTAATCGACGCCCAACCCGCCGCCGATATCGAGATATTCAATTCCGACGCCCAGTTTTCTCATTTCGGTGTAGACCCGGGCAACTTCGATCAGGGCGGTCTTGATTTTGTCGATCTTGGTAATCTGGCTGCCGATGTGTGAATGCAGCAGCTTGACGCAGTCCAGTAATCCGTTGTCGGTCAGCATGCCGATGGCGGCGATGATTTCCGACATGCGCAGGCCGAATTTAGCATCTTCCCCGCCGGATGTGGCCCATTTGCCGGTCCCTTTGGAGGAAAGTTTGACGCGTATTCCCAGTTTGGGGGTGATGCCGGTCTTTTTGACCAGAGCGATGATTTTTTCCAGCTCAAACAATTTCTCCACTACCAGAGTGATGTCAAAGCCGATTTTTGTGGCGTAGAGGACTGTCTCGATGTATTCGGTGTCTTTGTAGCCGTTACAGATGATCGGCAGGTTGTTGCCGCTGGAAATTGAAATTCCGGCCACCAGTTCCGGTTTTGAGCCGACTTCCAGGCCGATATTGTAACGCTTGCCGTAACCGGCTATCGCTTCAACCACCTGGCGCTGCTGATTGACCTTGATCGGGAAAAATGTCTGGTATTTTGCCGGATAATCATTTTCCTGAATCGCATTTTTGAAGACGCGGTTGATGGAGGCGATCCGTCCCTGGAGCACATCCATGAAACGGAGCAGGATGGGGGGCTTGATCTTGCGCTTGATCAGGTCGTCCATCAACTCCTTAAGGTCGATGGATTGTTTGGAGTTCGACGAAGGGTGTACGCACATATTCCCCTTCTTGTTGATCGAGAACAGGTCGGCGCCCCAGTTGTCTATATTGTATATCTTGGTGGATTCATTAATTGTCCACTTTTCCATAGTCGATTCCCCATTCCCGATTTTGCTGAATCCAAATAAACTCTTTTATTTATTGCATAGAAACTGCAAAGTCAATTTTTAATTATGACGTTTCCGGGTATACGTGAATATGGGAATGTCTGCCTTGACTTTGCCGGCCGGAATGATTACCTTTCCTTCAGTTGACAAACCCAACAGGAACGTTGATTTTCGACAGGTGTTCTCATGCCCAAATATACCGGCAGGAAGCTGTTTCGACAGGAAGTACTGGACCGCCATGTCGGAGAAATCCGCAACTTGCTGCATGTGCTTGAGTTGAGGGATGCTTTCGAGGAAGATGAAAATCGTCCTAAGATGGATATGTATGAGACTGCGGAAGAGATCGTCCTTGAGTTTGATCTGCCCGGGTTTAAAATGGAAGAGATTACTCTGAAAATATGCGGTCTGACCATCATACTTGAAGCAAGCCGACCGCGGGAGCATAACGAAGGAAAATTTATTTGTGTTGAACGTAGTCACGGCCGCTTTCACCACGCGGTGCTTGTCCCCGGAAATATCGATCTATACGGTGTTGCGGCGGAGTACCGCCTGGGGGTGCTGCGAGTAATCTGTCCGAAAAGCGGAGAGCGGCTGGTGCCGATAAAGGAGATTTAGATTGATCGAAATTGAGAACGAAATAGAACAAAGTTCGGAAGAGTTGAAAATCCCTGATGTATTGCCATTGCTGCCGATACGGGATGTGGTGGTTTACCCTTTCATGATTATTCCGCTTTTTGTCGGTCGCGAGATGTCGGTTAAGGCGGTTGACAACGCACTGGCCGGTGACAGGATGATCCTGCTGGCGACCCAGCACGATATCGGTGATGAGGATCCACCGCCCGAAAAGATTTACGAAGTTGGCACTGTCGCAATGATCATGAGGATGCTCAAACTGCCTGACGGTCGCGTGAAAATCCTTGTTCAGGGTCTGGCAAAAGCCCGAATCACAGAATATATCTCCTCCACACCGTTCTACACGGTCCATGCAGAGCGCCAGAATGATATTCCACTGGGAGACATCTCACTTGAGATCGAGGCCTTGATCCGCACCGTCCGCGAACAGCTGGCCAAGGTCATGGAGCTGGGCAAGCAGATTTCACCGGAAGTGATGGTTATACTGGAAAATATTCAGGATCCGGGCAGCATGGCTGATCTGATCTCCAGCAATCTTGGTCTTAAGGTTGCTGATTCCCAGCAGTTGCTGGAGATTAATGATCCTATTGTGCGTCTGACCAAAGTTAATGAGTTTCTTAACCGTGAAGTCGAGCTGATGAGCGTTCAGGCCAAGATTCAGAACGCGGCCCGCGACGAGATGGGGAAGAATCACAAGGAATATTACCTTCGCGAGCAGATGAAGGCCATTCAGAGCGAGTTGGGGGATAATGAGGGCAAAGAGGAACTTGTTGAGATCCGGAAGGCCATCGAGGCCGCTAAAATGCCTGAAGCCGTTCAGAAAGAAGCGCTCAAACAGCTGGGGCGTCTCGAAAATATGCATCCGGACGGCGGTGAAGCCGGGATCATCCGTACCTATCTGGATTGGATGGTCGAGCTCCCCTGGAGCAAATCCACCCGCGACAGCCTTGATATTGTCCGTGCCAAGAAGATTCTGGACGACGATCATTTCTATCTGGACAAGATCAAGGAACGCATTCTCGAATTCCTGGCCGTACGCAAACTGAAGAAAAAGATGAAGGGGCCGATCCTCTGTTTCGTCGGCCCTCCCGGAGTCGGTAAAACCTCTTTGGGCAAATCGATTGCCCGCGCCATGAACCGCAAGTTTGTGCGCATATCACTGGGCGGAGTTCGTGACGAAGCCGAAATTCGTGGTCACCGCCGCACCTACATCGGCGCCCTGCCTGGACGTATCCTTCAAGGGGTGAAGCAGGCCGGCGCCAACAACCCGGTCTTCATGCTGGATGAGTTGGACAAGCTTGGCTACGACTACAAGGGCGACCCCTCCTCTGCACTTCTGGAGGTGCTGGATCCGGAACAGAACCATTCTTTCTCCGACCATTACATCAACCAGCCTTTCAATCTATCCAACGTGATGTTCGTTGCCACAGCCAATCAGCTGGATCCGATTCCGTCCGCACTTCGCGACCGTATGGAAGTCATCAACCTGGCCGGTTACACCGAGGAAGAAAAACTGGAGATAGCCAAACGTTACCTGGTGCCGCGTCAAACCAAAGATAACGGACTCAAGCCCAAACATATCAGTTTTGACGACGAAGCGATTGTCGAGATCATTTCCAAGTACACCCGCGAATCCGGACTTCGCAACCTTGAGCGGGAAATAGGCAAGGTCTGTCGCAAGGTTGCCCGTAAAGTGGCCGAGGGAAACACGCGCACTACTAAAATAACTGCCAAGAGCCTGCACAGCTATCTGGGCGCGCCCAAATATCTTCGCGAAGAGGAGCTGGATAAAAACGAGATCGGTGTTGTTAACGGTCTGGCCTGGACTCCGGTGGGGGGCGAGATACTCCATATCGAAGCCACCCTGATGAGCGGAAAGTCCGGACTGACCCTGACCGGGCAGTTGGGCGATGTGATGAAGGAATCGGTGCAGGCTGCGCACTCTTATATTCGTGCCCATGCCGAAACACTCTCCCTGAAGCCGGAGATTTTTCAGGAAAACGAGATTCATGTTCACGTTCCGGCCGGAGCTATTCCCAAGGATGGCCCTTCGGCCGGTGTTGCCATGACGACGGCCCTGGTGTCGATTCTCTGTCGGATACCGGTTCGCAAGGATGTGGCCATGACCGGTGAAGTGACCCTGCGTGGCAAAGTGCTTCCGATTGGCGGATTGAAGGAAAAAATACTGGCCGCTGTTCGATCCAGGATGCGACTGGTGATCATACCTGAGCAGAACAAGAAGGATTTGGAGGATATTCCGCCCGAGATTCTGAAAAAGGTCAAAATCGTCCCGGTTTCGGATGTCTATGAAGTGCTCAAGCTGGCGCTGGAAAAGTTTCCGCCGGCAACTCCGCAGGTTGTGAAATCGGCTTCAATAAAATCTGTTTCTGAGGCGGTCTCTCCAAAGCATACGAGAAAATCTGATCGTGAAACCACTGCTTAGAAGCGCAAGTGGTTGATAATACTTTCCCATAGTAATAAAGAATATAGACCCCCTTTCCTGAATCAGAGGATCGGGGGTTTTTTTATTATTATTCAGTGTGTTATCACACTTAATTAACAGTTGACGTCATTGCGATTCGGGTGCTATATGCACAATGTTTAAAATGTTTGTATGAAGATTTTCCATTAATTAACCGCCGTAAATAAATTGAGGGGGGCCGATGTTGCAGTTACCAGAATCAATTCTTGATTCAATCGAGGCGGTTTATTTGCCATCGATGCCTCAGGTATTGCTGCGGTTCCTGCAGTTGTCCTCCGATGAAAACACATCTATGGCTGAACTGGCAACTATTGTGGGTCAGGACCCGGCATTGAGTGCCAGAATTCTGACTGTTGCCAACTCAGCAGCCCTGCGACGCGGAAAAGAAACCAAAAGTCTTCTGCAATGTCTTGTTAACCTTGGAACACGTCTTTCCAGAACTTTAGCGGCCTGCCTGGTTGTCCAGAAAGTTTTTTCCCCGACCGTTGATAATCAGCACTACGACTTGACCGGCTTCTGGGGGCATTCCCTGAGGGTGGCCGAGGTTTCCCGTGCCATCGCGGCTGATATCGGGTACATGGACCCGGAAGAGGCCTATCTGTCCGGGCTGTTGCATGATGTTGGCCAGTTGCTGCTGCTGGGCGGTGTCGGAGAGCGCTACGGAACCATGCTCGTCTTAAGCCGTGACGAAGCCGATCTCAGGGATATCGAGGAACAGAGGCTGGGCACAGACCACGCTGCTGTCGGTGCATGGCTTCTGGATCAGTGGAACCTTTCGTCGTTCATGGCCGACTCGATTCTGTTTCACCACACCCCCGTCGAAGAAATTGTGGCCGCCGATATTCTGAGTCGAATCGTCTGGTCTGCCCATATGATCTGCTATCATCACAAACAGCTGGAGCATGCTCAGGATGAGCTGCCAGGCGGTCTTGCCGCAGTTCAGCAGATGACCGGAATCGATCTTCAGAAGATGATTGCCATCTATCACCAATCTTCTGAGCGGGTTGTTTCAATTGCAGCCGCGCTTGGCATTACCGAAACAGCCGACGCCAAAACCCTGCCGCACACTTCCACCACTCCTTTGGCCAATCTGACTCCTAAAAACAACGATTGCGACACGGCTTATGGAGAGATGGAGGACGCGGTGCGTGATATGGCTGTCATGCATCCGCTTCAACAGGATCTTGCCTCGCTTGACAGTGAAGCTGAAATTCTCCTGGCTGTGCGGGAGTCTGCCCGAATATTGTTTGGATCCGGGGAGCTGGCTTTCTTGTTGGTTAATCCGGAAAAACAGATTCTTTCAGGCGCCGATATTAGCTGCCAGCCGGAGCTTTTCCAGCGTCTCGAAATACCACTTGGACCCAAATACAGTCTGGCATCAAGCGTTGCCAAGGAGAACATACCGCGCTCGACTTTTGAAAAGGAACCTCCGGTTGCCACCACGCTGGTTGATGTCCAGATTGCGCGTGCGCTTGGAAGCGAGGGTCTGCTGTATATTCCGTTGCATTCCAGAAAACGGAATATCGGGGTCATGGTTTACGGCGTAAGCGCCACGCAAGCGGTCCGTCTCCAGCAACGCATCAGGTGGATAACCAGTTTTGCAAGCATGGCCGCACAGACGATAGAAAACTGGCGGGATATGCGAGAGCGTGAACTGGTTCTTGAAGCTGCAATGACCAGGAAATTCGAGCAGCACGCCCGTAAGGTTGTCCATGAAGCTGGGAACCCGCTCAGCATCATCAAAAACTATCTGGAGATAGTGAACCAGAAGCTGCCGGATGATAATCCAATGCAGCAGGAGCTGGAAATTTTCAGAGAAGAGATTGATCGCGTTACGCAGATAATGAGCAAGATGGGTGATCTTTGTGAAACGGCGCCAGAGTCTGGCGAACTGGATCTCAACAGCTTGATCGAGAACATGCTGGTGTTATACGGCGAGTCGCTGTTTGCCCATAAAAACATCATGATCGAAAAGAATCTTGATTCCGGTGTGGTGCCGATCGCTCTGGATAAAAACAGTATCAAACAGATTCTGCTGAACCTGTGGAACAACTCTTCTGAAGCCATGACAACCGGCGGCACTATTGTTATTTCAACCCATGCCGATGTTAACCAGAATGGCCGCAATTATGTCGAAATTGTGGTAAGCGATACCGGTCCAGGTTTGCCGCCGGATGTATTGCCATCTCTCTTTAAACCTCTTGATCCCCATCGTCGCCCCGGCCATTCCGGAGTCGGGCTGTCTATTGTTGCCGGACTGGTGGAGCGCCTTGAAGGGCGAATAACCTGCCAGAGCAAAACCGGACTTGGAACGAGTTATTCCATTTTGTTGCCCAAGTCCCGGAAGGATAAAGCATGAAAGAAGCGATGCAGGAAAACAAAGATACCTATCTTGATGCGCCCGGACTTCCACAGCAGATTCTGTTAGTCGATGACGAGAGCCGTATCCGCTCAAGCCTGAGGGTATTGCTGGAAAGCAAAGGGCGGGTAATACAGGAATGTGAAAACGGTCTTGACGCGATTGCAAAACTCAAATCCCAGGATATTGACCTGGTGCTTCTTGACATTAATTTGCCGGACATATCCGGCCTGGAAGTGCTTGAGTGGATTGCGAACAATAAAATATCGACCAGTGTCATTTTTGTCAGTGCCGACGACAGCATCGATTCCGCCATTCTTGCATTGCGTTACGGCGCCATCGAGTTTGTTCGCAAGCCAATAAAAATGGACGAGATTCGTCGCAAGGTTGAGAACGCGCTTTACCGGCGCCGCATGGAACGCAGTTACGCCCAGATGACCGCACGTATGCAGCAGTCAGAGCAGTTGCACCGTTTCCTGGTGGAAAATTCTCCAGACCTTATCTACACACTTGATGACACCGGCCGATTCATGTTCATCAACAAGCGGGTCGAAACTTTGCTTGGATACACGCGCGAAGAATTGATCGGAAAAAAATACTGCACCATCGTCCACGACGAGGATATTGAGAAGGCACACTATGCTTTCAATGAGCGCCGGGTGGATAATCGGGCCACCGCCAACCTTGAAGTCCGTCTGAAATGCAAGAATGATCATTTTCGTTATTTTGACAGTCACTACATCGTGGCAATGATGAATGCCACCGGCATTTATGGTGAAAAACAGGACGGCTCCGCCACAGCAACCCAATGCTTTATGGGTACCTACGGCGTGGCCCGCGATATTACCGAGCGCAAGATTGCCGAAGAAACTATCTCATTTCAGGCGCTTCATGACCAGTTGACTCATCTGCCCAACCAAAGATTGTTCAAAGATCGCCTGGAAATGGCGTTGACTCTCTCCAAACGCCACGGAGGCATGGTTGGTGTAATGTTTATCGATCTTGACCGCTTCAAGCTGGTGAATGATACCTACGGTCACGCGGAGGGGGACGAACTCCTGAAAAAAGTTGCCCGGCGCCTGCTTCAATGCATGCGTGCCGGAGACACGCTTGCCCGCAAGGGAGGGGATGAGTTTACCGTCCTGCTGCCTGACCTGATTCAGGCGGAAGATGCCAGCATAATTGCGGACAAAATTCTGAACGAACTAAGGACCCCTTTTCCGGTTGCCGGTCAAGACTTCCGGGTTACCGCCAGCGTAGGAATTGCTGTTTTTCCGCGTGATGGGGAGAGCGTTGACGCTCTTCTGAAGAATGCTGATATTGCCATGTACAGAGTCAAGGCGGACGGCAAAAACGACACCAGGTTTTACATACCGGACATGAACGCCTGTTACCATGAACGGATAAATATGGAAAACGATTTGCGTCATGCGATCCATCATTCTCAATTTGAACTGTATTACCAGCCCAAGATCAGCGTCATAGATTTTAAAATAGTAGGCATGGAAGCTCTGATCCGCTGGCATCATCCGATCCACGGCCTGATGAATCCCCGTGGATTCATCGATCTGGCCGAGGAGGTCGGTCTGATCGGCGAAATTACTGACTGGGTGCTTGCCGAGGCCTGCAGCCAATTGTCGAAATGGCATTCAATGGGATTGGGTGATCTGCGCATGTCGATTAATGTTTCTCCGCAGGAGTTCCAGCGCAGTGACATGGTCGAGCGGGTCTCCTCCCAGGTGGACAAGTACAATATTCCGGAAGATTCACTCGAGATCGAGATTACGGAAAATATTCTTCTGCACGACGCCTCCAGTGTCATCAAAAAAATGAGTGTCATCAGAGATCTGGGTGTGCGAATTTCGATTGACGATTTTGGGACATGCTACTCATCCCTCAACTATCTGCGCCTGATTCCGATCAGTACCATTAAAATAGACCAATCTTTTGTCAGGGATTTGTCTGAGGAGCATCGCAGCTCCGCGATTATTCAAGCGATTGTGGATATTGCCCGTGGTTTTAATCTTCATCTTGTGGCAGAGGGTGTCGAAACTAACTATCAGATGAAAACACTGCAACAACTCGGTTGTGACGAGATGCAGGGATATCTGTTCAGCAGGCCCGTACCGGCCGTTGAGGCGGAGCGGCTCTTGAGCAACTCTTGTGACAGGGTCCAATTGCGACTCGGGGTAAATCTTGAAGAACAGTTCAGCCTGCCGATAATGGCGGCTGCCTAGGTCAGGCAATTGAAGGTCCCCCTCCAGGTCAACCCTCGGATAAATTTCAAGCCTTAAAATTTGACTATTCTGTCATAAGCTGCTGAACGCAAACAACTTGTCGGCCAGCTGCATGGATATCCTGCGAGAACATATATTGAAATATGGTCCGCAGGGTGGTATGAAAAGCAGATATGAAAAATGATAAAAAACTCTCCGAACTTGGCGAGTTTGGATTGATATCACGTATAGCGTCCGGCGTGTCTTCGTCAGGCAGTGTTATCACCGGGATCGGTGATGATGCCGCTGTGACGGTCTCCACTCCCGGAATGCAGCTTGTGACATCCACCGATATGCTGTTGGAGGATGTGCATTTCCGCCGCTGCTGGCACGATCCCTATCGTCTGGGACGCAAGTCGCTGGCGGTCAGTATTTCCGACATTGCCGCCATGGGTGCACACCCCCGCTGGGCGCTGCTTTCGCTGGCCATCCCTGCCGACCTTCCGCTGACATTTCTGGATGACTTTACCAGTGGTTTTCTGGCAATGGCCGCTGAACATGGTGTCGCTCTGATCGGCGGAGACACCTGCTCTTCCCGATCCGGGCTTGCCATCTCGGTCACCATAATGGGAGAGCAGTTTCCCAATTACATTCTGCGACGTTCCGGTGCAAAGCCGGGTGATGAGATCTGGACGACCGGTTCCCTCGGAGATGCTGCCCTTGGATTGAAACTGCTTGAAGTTGACTCAGACTTTCCCGGATCTGAGGGGCAAGTTGGGTGTGGCGACAAGGTGAATCAATATCTTTGTTCCCGTCTCCTGGACCCGTCTCCGCGCGTTTTGGTCGGCTTGGCTCTGGCTGAATCCGGTCTTGTCAGTTCAATGATCGACATCAGTGACGGAATTCTGGCCGACTTTGGTCATATTGCCGAACAATCCGGTGTGGGGGGATGCCTGCGTCTGGATGATCTTCCGTTTTCCCCCGCCTTTCGTCTCATTGGTGACAAACTCCCGTTGTTTCCGTATCAACTGTCCTTGACAGGTGGGGAGGATTACGAACTATGCTTTACCGCTTCGCCGGAGAGCAGGGGGGAAATTGCCGAATGTACGAAAAAATGTGGCGTTGAGGCAACGCCTGTTGGTATAGTAACAAGCTTTCCGGAGATTTCGGTCGTCCGTTCCGACGGTACTTCCTACGGTCTCCAAACCAAGGGTTTCAATCATTTTACATAGCCGTTTGAAAGGAAGAACTAAATGCAGCACATCATGATTCCAGCAGAAAAGTCTCGCCAATGCGCCGACGCAATCCGTTTTCTTTCCGCGGATGCAGTAGAAAAGGCCAATTCCGGTCACCCCGGTCTCCCGATGGGAGCCGCCGACTGTGCCGCCGCCCTCTGGGGGAATTTCCTCTCCTTCAACCCCGAAGATCCCCGCTGGCCCAACCGTGACCGCTTCATACTATCCGCCGGACACGGTTCAATGCTGCTGTATTCGCTGCTGCATCTGTTCGGATATGATCTGCCACTGGAAGAGTTGAAAAACTTCCGCCAGTGGGGCAGCAAGACCCCCGGACACCCTGAATTTGGTCACACGGTCGGGGTCGAAGTAACCACCGGTCCTCTGGGGCAGGGATTTGCCAACGGAGTCGGTATGGCAATCGCGTCCAAAATGGCCGCCGAGCGATTCAATACGGCTGATTTCAGCCCGATCAATCACACGATCTATACCATGCTCGGTGATGGCTGCCTGCAGGAGGGGATCAGCTATGAGGCCGCAGCACTGGCCGGCCACCTCAAACTGGGCAACCTGGTCTACATCTACGACAGCAACAGCATTACCATTGAAGGCAAAACCGATCTGGCCTGGTCGGAAGATGTGGAGGGCCGTTTCATCGCCGCCGGTTGGCACGTGCTGAAGATTGACGGCCACGACTACGGACAGATTACATCCGCCATCGCTGCCGCCAAGGCCGAGACCGGGCGGCCGTCGCTCATAATCGCCACCACCCACATTGCCTACGGCAGTCCTGCCAAGCAGGGGTCCTCCGGGGCGCACGGTTCACCACTGGGCAAAGAGGAAATCGCTGCAACCCGCGCCAACCTTGGATGGCAATACGGTCCCTTCGAAATTCCGCAGGAAGTGCGCGATACATGCCAGCAGCGGGTAGATGAGATGAAACAGCGCTATTCCGCCTGGCAGCGCGGCTTTGAAGCATGGCACGCGGCAAATCCTGAAAAAGCAAAGCTGTGGGATGAAATGTGGCATAAACGCCTGCCAGGCAACATTGCCGAAGAACTGCTCTCGGTAGTGGTCGGCAAGGATGGAGCTACCCGCGCCCTGTCCGGTTCGGTCCTGCAGAAAGTGGCTGCTCTGGTGCCGTCACTGGCTGGCGGTTCAGCTGATTTGTCCCCTTCCAACAACAGCGATATCAAAGGGTCGACTTCGGTTCAGGCCGGTACTTTCGGCGGTCGCAATCTGCACTTCGGCATCCGTGAACATGCCATGGGCGCGGTCATCAACGGCATGGCGCTTTACGGCTGTTTTATCCCTTATGGCGCTACTTTCCTGGTCTTTTCGGATTATTGCCGTCCGGCGGTCAGGCTTTCTGCTCTGATGAATGTCCAGGCGATTTATATATTCACACACGATTCTTTCTTTGTCGGCGAAGACGGACCGACTCACCAGCCGATTGAGCATGTGGCTTCGCTGCGCATGATTCCGGGGCTACAGGTGCTCCGTCCGGCAGACGGCGTTGAAACAGCAATGGCCTGGTTGGCGGCACTGAAATATAGCGGCCCGACGGCTTTGATCCTGACTCGCCAGAAATTGCCGGTCATAGAGCGTCCGGCAACATTCGTAACCGAAGATTCATTGAAGGGGGGCTATCTGGTATCCTCTCCCGAGGGGACGCCGGATGTTGCCATCATGGCCAGCGGTTCTGAAGTGCATGTGGCGGTGGAAGCTGCCGAAATACTGGCTGCAAAAGGGATCAAGGCCCGCATTATTTCGGTTCCCTGCCTGGAAAGTTTCATGGCCCAGTCGGCAGAGTACCGCAACGGCCTGCTTCCGGCCGGAGTTCCACGTGTGGCGTTTGAAGCCGGCCGCGGCGAATCATGGGGAAGATTGACCGGCTGTGATGGACTGTTTATCGGCATCGAGCACTTCGGGGCTTCGGCTCCGGACAAGATCCTGGCGGAGCAGTTTGGTTTTACCGCGCCGCAGGTGGCTGAGAAAATCACTGGCTTCTTGAAAAAATAATTTTAGCTCACCACAGAGGAGATGGAGGAGATCAGAGGATGGCAGCAGAATGAATACAGAATCGATGCCCTCCTCCGTGAACCTCCATTTTTAAAAGTTGTCTCAGTGGTTAATGCTTATTGGAATGTCCGCTCATGGAACTTATTGAACAACTCAAAAAACCGCTGCTTTTCTCCGGCCTGAATGATGCGGATCTGACTGATCTGGCTGCGATTACGGTACGCCGCACTTTTCGCAAGGGTGAAACCCTGTTTAGCGAGGGGGATGAGGCGACCGGCTTCTACCTGTTGCTGACCGGCAGCATCAAGCTTTGTCGCGTATCGCCTGACGGTCGTGAGAAGGTGCTGCATTTTGTAAAACCGCGGGAAACGTTCGCTGAAGCGGCATTTTTCGGTGACGGAAAGTATCCGGCCGAAGCCCGGGCACTGGAGGCGGGCGAGGTGCTTTACCTCCCGCGTCAGGGGTTTATGGAGCTGATGAGTCATAACCCCAACTTCGGCCTTAATCTGGTTGTTTCGCTTTCGCTGATGCTGCGCCAGTTTGCCCGCCAGATCGAGGAACTCTCTTTTGCCGATGTGACCTCCCGCCTGGCTTCCTTCCTGGTGAGAAGGGCCGCCGAAAGCTCAACAAGCTTTGGTGGCATTACCTATATCGAACTTGGAATTAAAAAAGGCGAACTGGCCTCCCGGCTGGGAACTGCCAGTGAAACAATCTCCCGTACGTTCAAGAAGCTGAAGGAAGAGGGCATCATTGAAGTACAGGGCAACCGCGTAGTAGTTCACCAGATGGACAAATTGCAGAAAATCTCTGAACGCCACGAGTAGGGGAAATCCATGCTGATAGTTATGAACCATACTGCCACCCAGGCGGATGTTGATGCCATTACTGAAATTGTGAAGGAAATGGGCTTCAGAGCCGAGCCGATTCCGGGTAGTGAACGCACCGCCATTGGCGTGCTGGGGAATCACGGTTATGTGGATGACAGTAAAATCCTGGATCTGCCGGGTGTGCAGCGGGTCATTCATGTTTCCAAGCCGTACAAGCTGGTCTCGCGTGATTTCCATCCCGAGGACACGATTGTCGATGTGGCCGGTGTCAAGGTCGGGCAGGGGTGCCGTCCGGTAGTGGTTGGCGGGCCTTGTGCGGTTGAGAGCGAGGAGCAGATCATAAAAACCGCGCTGTTTGTCAAGAAGTGCGGCGCGGATATGCTGCGGGGGGGCGCTTTCAAGCCTCGCACCGGTCCGCATACCTTTCAAGGATTGCGTGAAGAGGGGCTCAAGCTGTTGGCCAAGGCCGGCAAAGAAAGCGGTCTGCCGATCGTGACGGAGATTATGAGCCCGGATAATGTCGGTCTGGTGGCTGAATATGCCGACCTCCTGCAGGTGGGGGCGCGCAACATGCAAAATTTTGACCTGCTGCGCGAGCTTGGCAAAATCCGCAAGCCGGTGCTTCTCAAACGCGGCATGAGCGCCACGGTGGAGGAATTCCTGGCTGCCGCTGAATATATCCTGGCAGAAGGGAACGATCAGGTGATTCTTTGCGAGCGAGGCATCCGCACATTTGAAACCGCTACCCGTAATACTCTTGATTTGTCTGTTGTGCCGCTGATCAAAGAGATGTCACATCTGCCGATCATGGTTGATCCGTCGCATGCCACCGGCAAGCGTTCGCTGGTGTCACCCATGGCCAAAGCGGCTCTGGTCTCGGGCGCTGACGGAGTCCTGGTGGAGGTGCATCCTGAGCCGGAAAAGGCTCTTTCCGATGGCCCGCAATCGCTTACATTTGCCGGTTTTGACCAACTGATGAATGAAATCAGGCTCCTGACCGGTTTTCTTGGATACCGCTAATAGTTGTATACAAAATGCTTGAAATCCTGATTCCATAAGTGTAATAATTTCACCAGCTGATTGTTCTCTCTACCCTGTTCGCCGGTTGCTGTGCCCGGGCGGAATGTTATACAAAAAGGGGATCGCTCCCTACTGTGGTGTGCTGCCTTCAGTACGCAGGTTTGCCTGAAACAGTATATTGATTCCCACCGTTAAGAAACTCGCTGGAGGCTCTTAATGCTGACGGCAGGGTGGAGAGAATAAGTGAAAAGGGGATGCCGCAAGGCTTCCCCTTTTTTTAAGGGAGTAGCCGCGGATGAGTGCCAGATGTCCCCAGTGTGGTTTCAAGGCTGATCTCCTGACCGAGACCCAATTTCACACATGCAGCCAGTGTGGAGCCGGGTTTAGAGTTTATGACGGTCTCGGCATATCGGAACAGTACATCCGGCACGACCAAAATGATGCCTTCGCCTGGGAGGCGCTATTGGGAGTTTTGGATGCTGAAGGGTGTCGCCACCCCGAACAACCGGGAGATATCAAATTCGGGTACCATCCTTTCTGGTTTGCCGACCTGTCTGATGGAAACATCAGCTTCTGTCCCGCCTCTTCCATGCCGAAAGGTTTCCCGCTACCGTCAATGGCGCCGGTCGGCGCTTTGGAATTCACCAGTAAATCGTTACGATTCCCGCAGGCATCACTTAAGCCGGAAACTTTAATGACATCTGAAAGTGGCATTAAGCGCTTGCGGCTTTTGCAAATTCCGCTTTACCTGATCAGCTATCAGGTCGCCTCGGAAGATTATCAGGCAACGGTTTCCGGCAGTACCTGGCAGACCTACACCTCCAGCTTGCCCAAAGAAACCGGCATAGATGTCCCTTTGCAGAGAGTCAAGTTTCTGGGCGTTTATATGACGTCCTTATTTCTCTCAGGACTCTTGGCACCCAATTTCGCCTGGAGAGCAGTTGCGTTCATCATTATCGTGACGATCGCCTGGAGCTTGGACCGTTCCGGCGTGAAGAGGGGCTGATGGCAACTATTGTTTTCAAATGTCCATTATGCGGGGCTCCTTTCGAATTTACCGAAGGTGACCATGTTTCATTGTGTCAATTCTGCGGGGCAACCTCGGCCATCGCCGGTGACACAGGGATACCGCGGTTGCTGATTCCGGAGAGAATCGACCTGAATGATGCGCGGGCGGCCTTGCGTAAACTTCTGGCAAATGAGGGTGGGTCAGAATTCGCCGCTTCGTTCAACTTCAAGGGTGGCACGCTATATTTTCTTCCATACTGGCGGATACATGGCAAGGCCATCGGTTGGCAGTGGTCTGAAAGAGAAACCTACTCCGAAGAAGTAGATTACGATGAGAAAGGTGCCCGCTGCACGCGTCAGGTGAAGGGTCCCAATGAACGCATTTTTTCCCTGATTGCCAAACCTCTTGATTTTGCATCTCCTGCCGGTGATTTTACGGTGTTTGGCCGGGTTCGGGCCGGACTGGCCGGTTCCGTTCTGAAGTGCGAAGTGATGGATTATCCTTCGGCAGCGGCGCGCGGAGTCGTTGTCGATCCTCTCAAAGGAGTGGCTCAGGCTCGTCAGGAAGCTTTGGCCATGTCACTGGAGAGCGCCGGGGCTGAGGGGAGTATCAGAAGGGAGTCTCGGGTGAAAATCAGTTCGGAATGGCTTTCACTTCTGTACTATCCGGTCTGGAGTCTTCAGTTTGCGCGGGGAGATAGCATGTACCCGGTTGTGGTCGATGCTGTGAATGGTGAGGTTGTCAAATGCCATTTTCCACTTGAAAAAGAGCGGAAGTGCTTTCTGCCGCTGGCACTGATTTCCCTGATACTGCTAGGCTGGACGACAATGCCGGTTGCAGGGGTTGCATTTACGCTGTTGGCGGCGTTCATATTCAAATGGCAAACAGGTTCACTGGAAATTTCGGATATTGTCAAGTTGTTGACCGGAATCCCGGAACGGGGAGCAGGAGTAAAGCGTGGCTGATGCCTTTGTCAAAATTGTACCGCTGATCTGTGGCCGTTGCAGTCAGCGGATGACAGCGCAACGTGAGCAGGTTGTCTACCAGTGCGGTACCTGTGGAAGCTCCTGGGAGCTGCGCGCGGGGTTGATTTCAGCCAGGCCTGTCATCCACCTGTCGGGGAAAGGCGCGCTTCTTCTGCCGTTTTGGAACGCCAGATTTCAGATGACTTGTGAGGTTGGCAATGTCGTTGATCTGAGTGGCTTCCTGCCGTTGTGCGGTTCGGTGAAACAGCCTGGAGACAAGGGGACGCAGCCACTTATGTTGAACATACCGGCGTTTGCGCTTCCCCCGCATCAGGCGGTCAAGCTTGCCAGAAATATGCTGGTTCGCTTTCCGGTTTTTGGACAGTCCCGTGCAGTTGACAAGCCGTTCGAGGCGGTCACACTGGCAGAATCCGATATTCATACTTTGGCGGAGTTGATCGTCTTATCAGCCATTGTGGAAAAACGTCGTAGTAACCCGAATTTTTTGACATCGTTTTCCGTGCAGCTATATGATTCGCAATTGGTAACAATACCGTTTGATAGGGATGGGAACCGATATAATCAGGTGGATTTGAATCTGGAAGTGTAGAACGTTCGTGGTCTGTTTAACTTTTCATCCTTATTTAAAAACCGTTGTCAAACTCTCCATAAGCCGCTGGTTATCCTCACTGCATCGCACCGCAACCCTGAAAAAACGATCAGACAATCCCATGAAGCTGCTGCAGTCGCGGATCAGTATTCGCTGATGCATGAGGCGCTCTCTTAATTCTCTGGCTGTCATGCCGCTTTTGATCTCCACCAGCAGATAATTGACACTGGATGGATAAACCTGTAACTGCGGAAACTGTTCCAGCTTCTGGAAGAGAAGTCTTCGTTCCTGACGGACATACTCCAGTGTCTTGCGGCTGTGCTCGCTGTCGTGCAGTGCAGCGGTTCCGGCCGCCAAAGCAAGCGTGTTGACGCACCAGGGGCCCCCCATCGCATCAAGATGCCCGGTTAATGTGGCGTTGCCGATGGCATATCCCAGCCTCAAGCCGGGGATGCCGAAAAACTTGGTCATCGAGCGGAGTATGATGGCATTGTCGCTATGCGCAACCAGATGCTTGGCGGAGGCTTCTTCGCAAAAATCCATGAAGGCTTCATCCAGAACCATGAATGTTCCGGCGGCAAGGCACAGGCTGTGGATCTGCTCGATCACCCGCTGGGGGTGGAGGGAGCCGTTGGGATTGCCCGGATTGCATAGGTAAAGAGCGTCGATGCCGTCAGCCAGCGCCCTTTCCAGTTTGTCGGTGTCGATGGAAAAATTGTTTTCCGGCGTCAGAACGAAGTGCTGCACCTCCCAGTGGTGCTGGCTGAGGGAACGAACATATTCGCTGAAGGCGGGGGCTATGATCAGTGCCTTTTTGCCCGGTAGCAGGGAGGGGAGGTGATAGATCAGTTCGGTGGAGCCGTTGGCGATGGTAAAGTTATCCGGTGACAGATTGTGATGACATGCCAGCGCCTGTTTCAGTTCATGGTGGCTGCTGTCGGGGTAATGCGCCAGGCTGTCCAGCGAGCAGAGCAGCGCTTTACGGACCATTGGAGATATGCCGAGCGGATTGATGCTGGCGGAAAAGTCGGTTATCGCATCGGGAGTGACTCCCATTGCCCGGGCAACGGTGAATATATTTCCGCCATGATCATATGAATGGGACATTGATTCCTCGCAGGAAGTAGGCGGCGATTATGCAGAGGGCGGCCATCAGAAACGTTGAAATATACATCAGTCTGATCATGACGCGATACGCTTCCCGGTCCAGCGGGTGGAGCGGATCGCCGATGTGCTCTTTCCAGGAGGGTGCGCCGGAATAGGTGGCTGTGCCTCCCAGGCGGATTCCCAAGGCTCCGGCTGCTGCCGCTTCGGGATGGCCGCTGTTCGGTGATGGATGCTTGAGCCGATCGCGCCAGGCGATGCGCGCGGCAGCAGACGCGGAGCGGCCCGCCAGGGGAGCGGCGATCACCAGCAGAAGGGCGGTCAGGCGGGCCGGAATGAAATTGAGCAGATCGTCCATGCGGGCCGAAGCCCACCCCAGTTGCAGGTAACGCTCGTTTTTGTAACCGACCATCGAGTCCAGGGTGCTGACCGCTTTGTAGGCCATTGCGGCGACCGGTCCTCCTGCTGTCAGCCAGAACAACGGTGCGATGATTCCATCCGAACTGTTTTCTGCGACGGTTTCCACCAGCGCCCGCCAGATCTCCGCCTCTTCAAGTTGTTCGGTATCGCGTCCCACAATCCAGGATAGATAATGCCTCGCCGTTTGCAGATCACCGGCAACCAGAGCTGTTGCCACACGGGCTGATTCAACGTGCAGCGAGCGTGCGGCCAGGCAGCTGGATGAAATGACGACAATACCCAGAATAGCGGCCAGCGGATGCAGGATGGCCAGGAGATACAGTGTTAGCCAGGTCACGCCCGCAGCGGCGGCTACCGTTGTCAGCATCAGCAGGACGCCTGCGCAGCGCAGGTTCAGCCACGGCCGTCTCAGGCATAGATCAAGAGCTTTTATCATGCGCCCGATCATGACAACCGGATGCGGCAGCCAGCGCGGGTCACCAATAATCAGATCAAGCAGCAGAGCCAGTGTGATAATCAGTGGGTCAGGGTGTGTCACTGCCCAAACCGCAGATGCTTAGTAGTAGCGGCAGATTCAGATGCTTTTCAAGGTGCTCTGCCAGTTGGTCAAAGGGGTCATGTTGCGGCTGCTTTTGGGTGCCGCGCCGTAACGGCATACCTTTTTCAAGGCGGACACGATTCAGGTAGGTTTCTCTGAAGCGGGCGTTTTCGAAGATGCCGTGCAGGTAAGTGCCAAAAACTCGTCCATCCGGGGACACTCCGCCATCTTCAATCGAAACTGAAACGTCACCTCGCCGGAAGATACGGGCAAAAGGCTTGATGCTGTTTGCCGGGACGGTCCTGCCCATATGGATTTCATAACCTGACATGACTCCGTTGCATTCCGGCGCAATCGTCAGTCCGGCTTCGTTCAGGTAAGCCAGGGCCTGATGCGTCTCTTTCTCGGGCAGAATCTCGGTCTCTCCCGGGAGCAGATCAAGTCCCTGAGCCTCGTTGATCGAAGATTCTATGTTGGCGGGATCAAGCACCATCGTGCCGAGCATCTGAAAACCGCCGCAAACGCCCACGATGTGACCCTTGAATTGCTTTATGTGCTCAAATAAGCCGCGCTCCATCAAAAAATACAGGTCGGCTATGGTTGACTTGCTTCCAGGCAAAATCAGGATATCCAGTCCCTGCAGGTGGTCTGGTACCTCTACATAACTGAGGCGCACATCCGGTTCGTTCATCAGCGGATCGAAGTCGGTGAAGTTGGAGATACGTGGTAATTTGATGACTCCGACATTGATTTTTTTCTGAGCGGTCATGATGTTGACTACTTTGGAGTACTGCGCAAGAGCCATGCTGTCTTCTGCCGGCAGGTCCAGATCCTGAAACCAGGGCAGAACTCCCAGAACCGGTATTCCGGTCCGTTCCTCAATAAAGTCGATTCCCGGCGCCAGAATGGACGGATCCCCGCGGAACTTGTTGATGATTATGCCACGAACATAGGCTCGCTCCAGAGGTTCCAAAAGCTCGATAGTTCCCACGATCTGGGCAAAAACGCCGCCTCGGTCGATATCCGCCACAAGGATTACGGGACAGCGGGCCATCATAGCAACTTTGAGGTTTGCTATGTCACTATCCTTGAGATTGATTTCGGCAATGCTGCCGGCTCCCTCGATCACGATGAATTCATAGGCCTGCCGCAGCCGGTCGAAACTTTCCCAAACCTTTGTAAAAGCGGTTGCCTTATAGCTGTCGTATTCGGATACGGACATGTTGCCGACCGGACGCCCCTGTATGATGATCTGGCTGCCGGTGTCGGAGTTGGGTTTGAGCAACACCGGATTCATATCGGCATGTGGATTTATGCCGCAGGCCTGAGCCTGGACCGCCTGAGCCCGGCCGATTTCACCACCCTCGGGGGTTACAAACGAGTTGAGCGACATGTTCTGGGATTTGAAGGGGGCAACGGTCAGGCCGCGCTTGAGCAGAAGCCGGCCAATGCCTGAAGTGATGACGGATTTTCCAACATCGGAGGCGGTACCACAGAACATGATTGCTCCCGGCTGTGGCAGCGGTTCCTGAACTGATACAACTTCTGACGAATCCGGAGCCGCGCCATACTTGCCGGCATAGCCGCGCGGAGTAACAATCCGCCCCTGTTTGTCTACAAAGCTGCTGGAATTGCCGATCATGACGATGCTGGACATGTCGATCTCGTGATCCAACAGTTGGTCGAGCGTGGTTACGACCACCGTTTCTCCCTCGCGGCAGGCGTTGCGAACAATTCCGGCCGGCGTGCTGCCGGGGCGATGAGTCAGTATGATTCTAAGCGCCTCTTCGATTTGTGTCCGGCGGCTTTTGCTGCGCGGGTTGTACAATGCTATGACGAAATCAGCTCTGGCGGCCGCTTCCAGCCTGATTTTAATCAAATCCAGGGGAGTCAGCAGATCGGATAGTGAAATAACAGCGAAATCATGCATCAACGGTGCGCCAAGCAGGGCTGCGGCGGCCTGTACGGCTGAGATGCCGGGGATTACCTGCACATCCGGCTGAAGTGCGCCGGGGTTCTCTTTCTCATCAATCTCGATCAGTTCCAGCACAAGTCCCGCCATGCCGTAAATACCCGAGTCTCCGCCTGAAACCAGTGCCACGGTTTCCCCGTTGCGGGAGCGGTGGATGGCCTCGCGACAGCGCTGGATCTCCTGCATCATGCCGGTGGAGACAATCTGTTTTCCATTCAGCAGCGGTCGCACCAGATCAATATAGTTGTCGTATCCGATGATTGTTTCAGATGCTGCGATGGCCTGCTTGGCCGCATCGGTCAGATGTTCGACCGCTCCTGGGCCGGTTCCGACGATATAGAGTGAAGCCATGAAAAATCCTCGCTGCGGGATGGGGGTCGAAAATGGTGCTGAATTCTACACTTCGGGGTAGGCAGATGCAAGCAGTGAATGGGGAAAAAGTGATTTGAATCAGGCGATGTAGGAGGTGTAGAGTTGTTTGACCCGTGCCAGGTAGTCGCGGGTTTCGCGGGGCATGCGGTCCTGGCGCTTGTCAACATTGCCTGGCCCCCAGTTATAGGCCGCCAGGGCCGAATCCAGGTCGCCATTGTAGCGCTGCAGCAGGTCGCTCAGGAATCGGGTGCCCGCCATGACATTCTGTTCCGGATCGAACGAGTCGCTGACGCCTAAAGAGCGAGCCGTGGCCGGCATCAGCTGCATCAGTCCGCGTGCCCCGGCATGGGAAACGGCTTGTGGATTGAAATTGCTCTCGGCTTTTATGACAGCTTTGATTAGTCCGACATCAACCCCGTAGCGCTGGGAAGCTTTGGCAATAATCGGATCCAGCCATTCCTTGCCCGGTTTCGTTGTTCTGTTTTCCGGTTGCGGGCTAGCTGCTGCTGTCAGGTCTGAAAGCTGTGTTGGGGCGGGCGAAGCTGTGGAGGCCGGTTTTTGTTGCGATTCGGCCATGCTGTCACGGTAAGCCTGGATCAGGGCAGTCGTTGATGCCAGTGGTTTGTTGAGAGACGTGAACGACGAGGAATCTGTCTGGCTGTCACCGGTCAGTGAAAGTGACGTCTGAAGCATCTGCATGGTCAGTGAATCGGCCAGGGCTTTGGCCTTGTCAATGGCGCTTGTTTCCTGGGTTCCAGCAGAAATAGCCTTGTCAAGGCGACCCGAGAAGCCGTGATCAGTCTGGGCAGTTCTGTTCTCCTGCGACTGCCTGAGAGGCGCCAGAGATGCAAGCAGAGACAGATTGTCTGTGGGACGTATCGACATTTAACTATTCCTCGCCAAAGGCCAGATTCTTCTTTTTCAACTTTTCAATCAGGGTCGTCCGTTTAAGGTTGAGCAGCAGTGCCGCCTCTTTCTTGTTTCCGCCGGTCCGGTTCAAGGCCTGCATTATCAGCCGGTTTTCAAATTCATCAACGGCTGAGTTTATGCAAATACCGCCTTCTGGCAACGGCATCCCGGCCTGTAGCTCGTCAGCCGTGTTGCGGGCCGGCGCTCTTCCTGAAAGATACTTTTCCGGAAGGTCTTCCGGAGTGATAAAACCGCTGCCTTTCAAGATTACAAGCCGCTCCACAAGGTTCTCGAGTTCTCTGACATTGCCGGGCCATTCATAGCTGCAAAGCAGTTCCATTGCTTCTCTAGAAAACCCTTTCAGCGCATTGCGCTTGTCCGAGTTGAATCGCGCCAGAAAGGCGTGAATCAGTAGTGGAATGTCTTCTTGTCGCTCCCTGAGCGGTGGTATCGTTATTGGAATTACCGACAGCCGGTAGTAAAGATCTTCCCGGAAGTCGCGCTTTGCAACCAGTTCCTCAAGGTTCTTGTTGGTTGCGGCTACAATGCGGACGTCCACTTTTTGCGATTTAGATGCGCCTACCGGTTCAAATTCCCTGTTTTGAAGGACCCGCAAGAGTTTGACCTGCAGGTTTGCCTTCATGTCACCAATTTCATCCAGAAAGAGGGTTCCTTTGTCAGCCATTTCAAAACGGCCGGCCCTGTTGGCGTATGCTCCGGTGAAGGAGCCCTTGACATGACCGAACAGCTCGCTTTCCAGCAAGTCGTCCGGAATGGCCGCGCAGTTGACCGGAATAAAGTTCTTTCCGTTTCTGGAGCTGAGTTGATGTATGGCACGAGCTGCAAGTTCCTTGCCGGTTCCAGACTCTCCTTGTATCAATACGGTTGCGTTTGATGCTGCCACTTTGGTTATCAGGTCAAATAGATCTCGCATGGGAGCGCTTTTGCCGACCATTGTCAGCGAGAGCGCCTGGTGCTGGTCGTCAGCCGCTGCTGAAGTATCGAGAAGTCTCATGGTCTGGTATTCACGGGCGCGCATTACCAGGCTTTCGAGCTCATCGAGGTTAAGTGGCTTGCTTAACGTAAACACGTTTTCGCTGGAAGTCATAATCAGATCTTCCCGGGATGTGCTGCCATAAGCAATCAGCACCAGCAACGGGTTGATACTGGCGGATTGTTCCAGGAAGTCAGGTGCAATAGTCTGAAGGTGAGCAATATCTGCGATGACCAAATCGATGTTGTATTTTTTGACAGTGTCAAAAAAGGGGGTTTCCTGTTCCGGGCAGACGATGCTGTGACCTTGGTATGTCAAAAAAGCAGATACCAGATCCCGGGTTTTTACATCATTGTCAGCTATGAATATGCTACCGTTTGCTTGCATGGAGGGCTGTTTCCAGTATTTAAAGACAGTATATTTTGGTTGATAATACGCTTGTTATTGTAAAAGTCAATAAAATGACTGGCCTCCGGATGATTTTAATTAAACGAAAAAATTTCCTAATGTCAGGCATATACGCGTTTTTCTGCTCATGCCGCTTGATATGGATTGATTAGCATGTTAAATTCTCAGTGTATTAATTAGTGTTGGAACGTAGCCGATCCGACAACCAATCGTGGATTCCTGGGAGGGAAATTAAATGCAAGATGCGCTCGTGCCGGTGAAGAATGGCGATGAACATGGCGAACTCATTCAGCTGGTGAGTTTCAATCTCGACCAGGAAGAATATGGGGTCGATGTTCTCAAGGTTCGTGAAATCATCCGTATGCCGATAGTCACAAGAGTTCCCAATACTCCCAACTACGTCGAGGGCGTCATCAATCTGCGCGGCAAGGTCATACCAATTATCTCCATGCGGAAAAAATTCGGATTGGCGGAGGCCGGGCATGACAAACAGACCAGAATCATGGTTATGGATGTTGAAGGTGAATTGATGGGGTTTATCGTTGATGCTGTCTCGGAGGTCATCCGTATCTCCGGCAGTGAAATTCAACCTTCACCTGCTGTCGTAACTGGTGGAATAGACCAGGAATGCATTGCGGGAGTTATCAATCAGGCCGAGCGCCTGCTGGTGCTGCTGAAGCTGGAAATGATGTTCTCCCGTGATGAAAAAAAGTTTTTCTCCGGGATGTAATCGAAATATATACCACAATGAGTAAATAACCGGGAGCTAGCTGCCATGCCACCAATTGATTGCGAAGACCAGGAATTACTGGACGGTTTTCTGACCGAAACGACCGAGCTGATTGAAAAGCTGGATGACGACCTGATCGCCCTTGAGAAAGCTTCCGGCGACACCGAACTGATGAACCGCATCTTCCGCTCCATCCACACGATCAAGGGTGCTTCCAGCTTCCTCGGATTTGATCAGCTGGTTAAGGTTACACATAAGACGGAGGACGTTCTGAATCGTCTCCGCAAGGGTGAACTGTTTGTAAGTCCGGAAATCATGGACGTAATTCTTGAAGCGACCGACCTCGTCAAAATATTGGTTGGCGATATCAAGGCTGGTGAGATTCAGGAACGTGAAATTGACGGCACAATTGCCAAATTACTTCCATTTCTTACGGAAAATGCCGGATCCGCACAGAAACCGGCTGAAGCGCCCGTCGCTCCCGAACCACAAGCTGTTGTTGAAGCTGCACAGTCACAGAGTGATGAAGTGGCAGACGCCGAAGCAGCACCAGAGACCGCATCCGCAGCTCCTCCCGTTTCTCCACCTCCGTCCGCTCCGGTCCCGGCTCCCAAACCGGCTGCGGATGCGGCACCCAAAAAAGCTCCGGCTCCCCCCAAGCCGACTGATGCCAAAGGCGACGACCTTTCTGATAATTCAACTGTCAGAGTTGATGTGAAACGTCTTGATGATCTGATGAATCAGGTCGGTGAGCTGGTTCTGGAGCGCAATCGCATGATCCAGATCAACCAGGATCTTCAACAGGGTGCTGCCACTCGTCCTGAATTTCAGGAAGAATTCGGCAAGCTTACCAAACGCATGAGTTTTGTTACTTCAGAACTACAGATGCAGGTTCTCAAGATGCGCATGATCCCGGTCGAAAAAGTCTTCAAAAAGTTTCCCCGCATCGTGCGCAGCATGTCCCGTGATCTGGGCAAAGAGGTCGATCTGCAGATATTCGGGGAGGAAACCGAGTTGGACCGCTCAGTTGTCGATGAAATCGGCGATCCGCTGATTCACCTGATTCGCAACGCCATGGACCATGGCCTGGAATCTCCGGATGAACGTGTGGCAGCCGGCAAGCCGAGGGTTGGCACGCTGGTCCTGGCGGCGGTGCACGAAGGTAACCAGATTATTATCAGCATCAAAGATGATGGGCGCGGCATAGATACCGAACGGGTCGGCCGCAAGGCTGTCGAAAAAGGATTGCTGACCGAGGATCAGTTGGCGGCGATGAGCCAGCGCGAAATGTTTGACCTGATTTTCCTGCCCGGTTTCTCAACCAAGGAAAAAGCCACCGATTTGTCGGGTCGTGGTGTCGGCATGGATGTTGTTAAAACCAACATCAAAAAGTTGAACGGTCTGATCGAGATTAAGAGCGAAAAAGGGCAGGGGTCGGAATTCATCCTGCGTCTCCCGCTTACCCTGGCCATCATCCAGTCCCTGTTGGTGGAGGTGGAGGGTGAAGTCTACTCGATTCCGCTTTCATCCGTTTTGGAGACGATCCGGGTTGATCAGCGCAAGTTCCATATGATCGGCGGGCAGGAGGTCCTGAAGCTTCGCGACATGGTCCTGCCGTTGATTCGTCTTCAGAGAGTTTTTAATGTTCAGCAACGGGACGAGATTCAGGATTTTTGTTATGTGGTTGTTGTTGGAGCCGCCGACAAACGGATGGGGTTGGTCGTATCGCGATTGGTTGGGCAGCAGGAAGTTGCCATCAAGTCGCTCGGCAACTATCTGGCTAATATCCCTGGTATTGCCGGTTCCACCATACTGGGAGATGGCCGCGTAACTTTGATCGTAGACCCGGTCGGAATGATTGAGGGCAACGAGTGATGAACCTGACATTAATGACAGGCAAGCACAGTAATCTGATTATCAAAGCTCTTCAAGGGGTACGATGTGGCAATATCTGACAAAGACTTCGAACAGCTCAGGGATTTTATCTATAACCTGTGCGGTATGTATTTCCATACCACCAAGAAGTATTTTCTCGAAAGCCGTTTGGCCCGCAGGATGGAAGCGACCGCCTCCAAAACGTGCCAGGATTACTATCTGCTTCTCAAGTCCCCGAGAGGGTCTGAAGAACTCAAGTACCTGATGGACGAGATTACCACCAACGAAACCTATTTCTTCCGCAATGTACCGCAGTTGACCGCTCTGGAAACAAAGTTGCTGCCTGAGATCGTTGAAGCCAAAAACAAGATGGGTTTCCGTAAGTTGCGTATCTGGAGCGCCGCTTCCTCTTCGGGAGAAGAAGCGTACACGATGGCGATGATCCTGCTGGAAAAGCGCGCCACGCTGCTGAAGGATTGGATTATTGAAATTGTGGGGACGGATATAAACGAAACTGTTATCGCCCAGGCCAAGGAAGGGATCTACAACGCTTATTCCGTTCGCAACATACCGGAGAACTACAAGCGCAAATACATTCGTGAAGACAATGGCAAATTTATACTTTCGCCGGAAGTGAAGAAATTCGTCACTTTTAACAAGCTGAATCTTTATGAAGATTCCAAGATGATTTTTATGAAGAGTTTTGACTTTATATTTTGCGCCAACGTACTGATCTATTTTGATACCGCTTCGAAGTCGAAAGTCGTCCAGCACTTTTACAACAACCTGCAGCCGTACGGTTATTTCTTTGTGGGACAGTCCGAATCCCTGCACGGAGTTAATGACAAATTCAAAACCGTTCATTTTCCAGGCGGTTTTGGCTATAAAAAATAGCCTGAGAGGTTTTGGATATGGATAAAACGCAAATGATGGAACGGGCTGAGATTCTGGTGGGTGCGGTGGACGATCTTCCCACTATTCCGGTTGTAGCCACTCAGGTTATCCAGATGCTGGATGACCCCGAAGTCAGCGTGGAAGAGATCGCCGATCTGATGCTGACCGATCAGGTTATGACCGCCAGGGTCATGAAGCTGATCAACTCTCCGGTTTACAAGCCTACCCATGAAATTACGTCACTGAAGCGGGCGCTGGTTTACCTGGGATTGCGGCATATCCGCGAGCTGGCCCTGACCACGTCGGTTCTGAGCGCATTCGAGGTTGATTCCGGCGCTATCGAGTTGAACGCATTCTGGGAACATTCCTTCGGCGTCGGAATGGTTTCCAAAATCATCGCAAAAAAAGTGGGATACGAAGACCTGGAAAAGGCTTATATCTCCGGTATCATTCATGATCTGGGTGAAGTCTTTCTCAGTAACTACATGCGCGAACCGTTTCAGGAAGTTCTGGATAAAATAAAAAACCATCCGATCAAGCTGGTTGACGCCGAAGCGGAAATGCTCGGCACGACCCACAATGAAATCGGTCTGTGTATTGCCCGCAAATGGAACTTTCCCGAAGTTTACTGTGAAGTTATCTCCTGCCACCATAATCCGTCCCAAGCCACCATCGATCCGATACTCTGTGCAATAGTCAACTTGTCTGACCTGTTCTGTGCCGTCAGGGATCTGAACTATGGCGGACGCCAATGGATCAGCTTCAATCTGAGCGAGGAAGAAGCCTGGACGATCCTCAAAAAAGAGTCGCCCGCTCTGGCCCAACTGGATGTGGAGCGATTCTGTTATGAACTGGACGACGCCATACCCGACATCAAGGAACTGGTCTCCTCAATTTTTAATGCCAATGAACAGGTGAAATCCTAATGATCATGCCACAAACAGAAAAAATACGGGTTCTGATAGTAGATGACTCCTCCTTCATGCGGATGGCCATTCGCAGCATCCTTTTCAAAGACCCGGCTTTCGATGTCGTAGCCACGGCCGCAGATGGAGTTGAGGGAGTGGAAAAAGCGATTGCGCTCAAACCGGATATCGTTACGATGGATGTGGAAATGCCACGCATGGACGGCATTGCCGCCCTGAAGGAGATCATGGCCAAAGCTCCCACCAAGGTCATCATGGTTTCGACGCTTACCAACGAAGGCGCCAAATCGACCTTTGAGGCGCTGGACGCCGGAGCCATTGACTATATTCCCAAAAACGTGACCGACTCCAACGATGCACAGAATATTTTCCGGCAGGAACTGCTCCGCAAGATCAAGGATGCTGTTAAATCACGTTATTCGCGCCCTACCGGAGTGACAGCTCCTCTCACAAGGACGGCAACTGCGATTTCAGCTGCGCCGCAGCGCCCAACCACGTCCAAATTTACAGGGAAAAAAATACAATACGTCGGCATTGGTGCTTCAACCGGCGGACCGGTCGCGCTTCAGGAGGTGCTCTCCCGTATACCGGTGAACTTCCCGTACGGCATTATGGTCGGCATCCACATGCCCAAGGCCTTTACCGGGCCGTACGCTGACCGGCTCAATGCAAAATGTTCCATGACGATCCGTGAAGCGGTGGATGGCGACGTGCTCAAGCCTGGTTTGGCACTGATAGCGCCCGGCGGAATGCATACCACCCTGGTTCGACAGGGGACTCATATCGTTGTCAAAACTCAACCTATCAGCAACTATCCGCAGTATGTTTATATCCCCTCGGTTGACCTGATGATCTCCAGCATGGCCGAGGCCACCTCCGGTTCGATGCTGGGAGTCATACTGACCGGCATGGGCAACGACGGATTCAAAGGAATGCAACTGCTGAAGCAGAAGGGCGGCGTTACGATAGCTCAGGATGAAGCCACTTCGACCATCTACGGCATGCCCAAGGCCTGCGTCGATGGCGGCGTGGCTGACGAAGTCCTGCCGCTGGGGCAGATAGGATTCGAAATATCCAAATTCATGTGATCAGCAGCGCAACATATGTTGATAAAAAGGCCGGATCGTGCAAGCGATCCGGCCTTTTTAGTTTAATAGGTTGTGTCTGGAAAGTTGGCCTGTTTGGGGTGGAGCATTTGTATGTTTTAGCTTGAATGATAGTTGTTGTTACTTTACCGCATGTACAACCAGGCCACTTCCGGTGACTTCCACCCGGCAGTTTGAATATCCCCGGCGTTTCAGCCGGAACATGATCAGTGGCGCCAGCAGTGGATGGACTCCCGGCAGTATCTGGGGGAAGTGATTGTACGAGAAGCGCCAGAGCGTATTCCAGGTGGCCTGGAATGACACCTGGCGCTGTTTTTCTGTTTGTTTCTGTTTTCTGCCGTATGCCATTTAGTCAGCTATGCTCGCTGGTTTCGTGGAATTCGAGACTTTTCCAGGTTTCAATCGTGTTATCAAGGCGCCATTGACTTCCGGCCATGTAGGTCAGCTTTCCTTCTCCGTCGATATAAACGTGCATGGCTTCTTTCTTCTCGAATTCCTCGATCTGTTTTTTTTCACCTGTCACCCAGCGGGCGGTGACGTAGCTGACCGGTTCGAAGGCGACTTTGACGCTGTATTCGTGCTCCAGGCGGTGCATGACGACCTCGAACTGCAGCAGTCCGACCGCGCCGATGACCCAGTCGGAACCCATTACCGGCTTGAAAACCTGGGTGGCGCCTTCTTCAGCCAGCTGCACCAGCCCTTTTTCCAGCGCTTTGGATTTCATTGGATTCAGCAGGCGCACCTTGCGGAAATGTTCCGGCGCAAAGCTGGGGATGCCGGTGAATTTCAGCTCTTCCCCCATGGTGAAGGTGTCGCCGATCTTGATCGTGCCATGGTTGTGGATGCCGATTATATCGCCCGGCCAGGCTTCTTCGACGTTGGTGCGGTCCTGGGCCATGAAGATCGTGGCGTTGGCAATCTGTACCTCGCGCCCGAGACGGACGTGGCGCACTTTCATGCCTCGGGTGAATTTGCCGGAGCAGATCCGGAAGAAGGCGATCCGGTCGCGGTGGGCCGGGTCCATGTTTGCCTGAATCTTGAAAGCAAAGCCGCTGAATGGCTCTTCGTAGGGAGATACAGCGCGACTAGTGGTTTCGCGCGGGAGCGGGTGGGGCGCGTACTCCACGAAGGCGTCCAGCAACTGTTGGACACCGAAGGTATTGATGGCGCTGCCGAAGAAGACCGGTGTCTGCTTTCCGGCCAGATAGGCTTCGCGGTCAAAGGGGTGCGCAGCTCCTTCCAGCAGTTCAATGTCGTTGCGCAGTTCTTCAACCTGGCTTCCCAGCAGTTCGTCCAGCTTCGGATCATCCAGGCCGGTGACGGTCAGGATTTCACCGACTCCGTCGTCCGCTTCGGAGTCGAAGAAGGTCAGCTCCTTGGTGTAGAGGTGGTAGGTGCCGCGGAAGCGTTTCCCCATCCCGATCGGCCAGGTGATCGGCGCGGTTTGCATGTTGAGGTTTTTTTCGATGTCATCCAGCAGTTCGAACGGCTCCTGTCCTTCACGGTCGAGTTTGTTCATGAAGGTCATGATCGGGGTGTGGCGCAGGCGGCAGACTTCCAGCAGCTTTCTGGTCTGGGTTTCGACCCCTTTGACCGAGTCGATTACCATCAGAACCGAGTCTACCGCGGTCAGCACCCGGTAGGTATCCTCGGAAAAGTCGTTGTGGCCGGGAGTGTCCAGCAGGTTGACTTCGCAGCCGTCGTAGGTGAACTTCATGACAGATGAAGTGACGGAAATGCCGCGCTGTTTTTCCAGTTCCATCCAGTCGGAGGTGGCGTGACGGGCGCTCTTGCGGGCGCGGACTTCACCGGCCTGCTGGATTGCACCGCCAAACAACAGCAGTTTTTCCGTAATTGTTGTTTTACCCGCGTCAGGGTGGCTGATGATCGCAAACGTACGTCGTTTTTCGACTTCTTCGGTGTTAAACAGTTGCACGAATATTACTCCTTCTTGTCTATCGAAAGGCGGGTCTGTCTGCCTCGAATCTTAATTTAACGAAATTATTATGATCGGAACACCAGTCGGTCCAGGCACCATCTGCCGCCGCCGGCTATCATCAGGTAAAGGGCCATCCCCAACAGGGCCAGGTTGTATTCTATGCCATGCCCTCGGCCAGGCAGGCAGGCGCCGTTCAGGAAAAAGCCGTTTATCCAGTGAACTTTGTAGATAGCCACCAGCATTACTGCAGAAATACCTGCGGCTGAAAGGCGCGTCATGAAGCCGGTCAATATCCCGAAGCCTCCTCCAAATTCGGCAATGATTGCCAGCAATGTGAAGATGGGCGGAATTCCCATTTTATCTTCAAAAGTTTTGAAGGTTGCTGTCAGGCCCTGTCCGCCGAAGAGTCCCAGCAGCTTTTGTGAACCATGGGCCATAAAAATCAGTCCCAGCGGTATGCGCAACATCATCGGCGCGATCAGATCTGTAACATCGAAATTACTCTTAGCCATTGGTTTCCTCCCCAATTTCCTCGTGCAGCAGTCCATTTTTACCGCTGTGTTTGACTTTGTACATCAGTTCATCTGCCTGGTGAATAGCTTGATCGGCGCTGTCCGGAGCATGCAGGTAGGTGGCGGCGCCAATGCTGAAACCGACCGGCCATTTGTTCTGCTGCATGGACAGGTTAAGCTGGTTGTGCATTTTGTTCATAAATCCGGCTGCTGCCTGTCCATGGGTTTCCGGCAGCAAAATTACAAATTCATCTCCACCAAATCGGGCCAGTATGTCGGTGCTTCTGATGTTTTCTCTAAAAGTTGAAACAACCGATACCAGCAACTGGTCACCGATTTTGTGTCCCAGGCGGTCGTTGATTTCCTTGAAGTTGTCCAGATCAATGTACGCCACGGTAAAGGGTATCCCGTAGCGACGCGAACGGTTGATCTCGTATTCTGCGAGATCAAAGAATGACCGGCGGTTCATGGCTCCGGTCAACGGATCGCGGCTTGCCAGTTTTTTCTCGTTTTCTAGGTTTTTCCTAAGGGCAGAAAACAGGAGACTCATGATCAGCAAAAACAGGAACTCGATCAAATTGTTCCAGTAATGCAGCATGGAATGATCAAAACTGAATGAAGATAAGCTTTCGTCGGCGGCTATGCGCAGTGCAACTGACAAAAAACAGAACAAAATTCCGCTGGGTTTACTGACAAACCATGCCACCAGCGAAACCGGTACCAGGTAGAGTACGATCAGTGAATAGTCGCCGGTGATTCTGTCGACCCAGGCCAGAAGGATCAGAAAAACCAGGCTGAACGATACAATTGTTGCGGGACTTCGCTGTGAAAAAATTTCTATAATTTTGGCGTGCAGCCGTGCGAACATGTAATTATCCATAAAAACGGACTTGCTGGTGTCAATTCATAACCATTCCATATAGCACGATAATAACCCGCCCACAATCGTTTCATGAACAGTGCTTCGCCTTCCGTATTTTATGCGCGCCGATTCAATCTGGATATGATTCTCTGGCAGGCTACCGTCGTGAGGATCGTGCTTAAGAGGGAACTGCATAATGGAACGGGCTGCACGACAAACTATCGTGCAACCCGTTCTCCAAGTCAGCTACTGTTCCAAGTGGTCTGTTATGTTCCGCCGCCGACAACTATCTCTTCGAGGGTTCTGTTCGCGTCCTCTAGTCTGTCACCCAAAGTCCTCAGCTCGTCTTTTGTATAAACAGACTCACCTCTGTTAATTTCCTTCTTGATCCTGTCTATCCTCTCTTGAATGGAATCCACCTGGTTGCTGCAGTTCATCGCAACAAGGAGACACTCATTCTTGTCAGGAACCCTTCCGTCGCTCATCATCGATCTTGTGCTGCCATCTTCAGCCAATACCGGAACCGCCATTATCATCAGGGCGGCTGCCAGTAACGATAGTCTGCTAATAACGTTTCTCATGGCCAGCCTCCTTAAAAAAACTGTACCTACTTATAAGCGGATGCTAGCAGGTTTTTTGAGATAATGCAAATGAAAATCATTATCATTTATGATTGATTGAAAGCTGTTTGTAGTCAGCTGGATAGGGGGTGTTAGTACAGCAGATGAAGGTCGCAATCGTTCTGTTCAGGTTTGTGTAATTATCAGGTCGCGAAATATCACGGCTGGTGCGGATTGACGAGGATTGGGTTCTGGATATTGCAGGGGTTATGCGGATAAAGCATTGGAAGTGTTAATTGGCGGGCGGCATGAGATTCGAACTCACGACCCCAGGCTTCGGAGGCCTGTACTCTATCCAGCTGAGCTAACCGCCCGCACGACGGCCTGCATGTAAATCTACAGACCGAAACAAGTACACTATTTGCAGCTTCAACTCAAGCCAAAAATCTGTCATTTTTCCGGCTGCTCTGCTAGGATGGCGCTGCATGGGGGGTATAATGAAGCGTACACTGCTTGTTTTGATTTTGTTGCTGCTTCCGATGACGGTTTCGGCGGCCAGTTTTAAATTTGAAAAGGTGCGGGGTGGTGTTTATGCCGCAATCGCTGTGCCGGGGGGCAAGGCTGCCAGTAACTGCCTGATTATTGTTACCAATTACCAGGTTGTGTTGGCCGGCGCCCACTTTCTGCCGGAAACGACTAAAGAGCTGCTGGCTTTTGTCAGTACGCTGACACCAATTCCGGTCCGTTATATCATTTTGACCCATCACCATCGCGGTTATAATCATATTGATTTCGATCTTCCCGCTAATGTTGAAATAATTGCTTCCGGCCCGACCTGGCAGGCTCTTAAAAGCGAATTTCGTCAGATCAAGAATCAGGTCACTTTTTTTGATCGCGGTTTGACTATGAAGAGGGGAAACACCCTGATTATACTGAATGCAACCGGACGGGGCCACAGTGAGGGTGACCTGTTTGTGTATCTGCCGGAGGAGGAGGTGTTGTTTACCTCGGACCTTTTTTTCAACGATGTAGCCGGTTATATGGGCGACGGTTCTTTCCGTGACTGGATCGGCACCCTGGAAATAATGTCCAATATCAATGCCGCAATCGTTGTGCCCGGTCTGGGTTCGGTCACCAACACCGATGGTATTCTGCGTTTTCAATCCTTCTTTCGGGCCTTCACTACAGAAGTACTTCGTCTGGCTGGTATGGGACTTGACGTTGAAACCGCCAAGCGCCAGTTCAGTTTGCGGCAGTACGACAATATGCCGGGTTACAAGGCTTTTTTTGATGTGAATTTCCGACGGGCCTACCGTGAGCTGAAGGAACTCAAGTGATTCATCCCGGTGCCAGAATAATAGGGCTTACCGGCGGTATCGCCAGCGGCAAGAGCAGTGTCGCTCGCATTATCGAACAACTGGGTGTGCCGGTGATTGATGCAGACCAGCTGGCCCGTGAAGCTGTCCTGCCAGGGAGTAAATCACTTGCCAAAATTGCAGGATTATTTGGTAATGATGTGATTGCCGCCGACGGCACTCTTGACCGCAAGCGGCTGGGGGAGTTGGTGTTTGCTGATATCGAAAGTCGCCGCCAGCTGGAGGGTGTGCTTCATCCCGAAATCCGGCGTTTGGGCGAGGAGCGAATTGCCAGGGAGATAGCTGGCGGCAATCGTTTGCTGGTGTATATGGCGCCACTGCTGATCGAGGCGGGCGCAGTTGATCGTGTCGATGAAATCTGGGTTGTAACCGTACGCCCCGAGATTCAACTGGAGCGGTTGATGGCGAGAGACCACATCAGCATACAAGAGGCGCAGCGCATTATAGGCAGTCAAATGCCCCTGGCTGAAAAGGCCGCTTACGGCAGAGTTCTGATCGACAACAGCGGCACGCCGGAAGAAACACAAAGATTGGTAGAGGATATCTGGAAAAAGGAAACAGGGGAACGGTGATGATTGAAAAAAAACATATCCTGAGGCCGGGACGACGCGCGGCGCCGCTCAGGTCGAGCGAGAGCGGTGTATCTTCAGTAAAGCCCGGTGAACAGATTGAGCGGCCAGCAGTCCCGGTTGTTCCCAAACAGGACGTGCCATTAAGCTGCTTTGCGGCGGTTCCGCGCGGTGCCGAAGAAATTGCCGCCCTTGAATTGGAAGCGATCGGGATAAGCGGTGCCAAGCCTGGCAAGGGTGGCGTGGCGTTCGTCACAAACCGGGCCGGTCTGTACAATGCAAATCTCTGGTTGCGGACCGCCAGTCGTGTCCTGGTGCAGCTGTCGGTGTTTCCATGCAAAGGACCGGACGAACTTTATGCCGGTGTCTTCGCAATCGCCTGGCAGGAGCTGATCACCCCGACCATGACGCTGGCGGTTGACTGCAGCCTGCGTGACTCTGCCCTGACACATTCGGGGTTTGTGGCGCTGAAAACCAAGGACGCCGTTGTGGACCGCATTCGCGAAGCGTGCGGCAGTCGCCCCAACGTTGACACCGGCTCGCCTGATGTACGTATCAATGTACATCTGCATAAAAATGTTTGTACCGTCAGCCTGGACAGTTCGGGGGATTCGCTTGACCGTCGCGGTTATCGGATAGAACGCAACGAAGCGCCACTGCGCGAAACCCTGGCGGCTGCCGTTATTGCCCTGACCGGATGGGATGGCTCTGTTCCGCTGGTGGACCCGATGTGCGGCTCGGGTACGATCCCTGCCGAAGCTGCATTGCTCGCGGCTCGAATGCCGCCCGGTATGCAACGCAGCTTCGGATTTCAGCGCTGGCTGGATTTTGACAGCCGCTTGTGGGATGAACTGCTTTTAGCGGCAGAGAACGGCATCCGGAATGTTCCGGTCGGCTTGATAACCGGTTATGATCTGGATAGCCGGGCGCTTCTGCTGGCCGGTCGCAATGCCGCCAAAGCAGGTCTCGAAGGGCAGATTCATTTCTTCCATGCGGCATTGCAGGATTTTCAGCCGGAAGGGGATAAGGGGGTATTGATTATAAATCCACCTTATGGAATGCGAATGGGTGAAGAAGACGATCTGAGGGAGCTTTACTGCCAGATTGGCGATATTATGAAAAAACGTTGCCGGGGATGGACCGGATACGTTCTGACCGGTAACCTGGAGTTGGCCAAATATATCGGTCTTAAGGCTTCACGGCGTTACGTGCTGTTCAATGGTCCGATTGAATGCAGGTTGCTGAAATACGAGCTTTACTGAGGAATTGCAGCGAATTGTCAATATCGGCCTAGCATTGGCAGAAAACCTGATTGCGGCCGTTACGCTTGGCTTCATACAGGAGTTTGTCCACCCGGCTGAGAACATTATCCAGACTCTCTTCACTGCCATCGGTCCAGGCACAACCGAGACTGGTTGTCACCGTCAGTGAAAGGTCGCCGACCTGATAGGGTTGCCCGCTGACGGCATTATGGACTCTGCACGAGATGATTTTGGCTTCATCGCATGAAGTGTTCGGAAGAAACATCATAAACTCTTCACCGCCGTAGCGTCCAAAGACATCGTAAGGCCGCAGGACTGTTTCAACTCTTCTGGTCAGGTCGTGCAGAATGGAGTCTCCTGTCAGATGGCCGTGCGTATCGTTGACCAGCTTGAAGTAATCTATGTCGATCATTACTACCCCCAGTCCGATACCCTCGGCCACTTTATCTCGTGAGCGCTGCATCAGGGCATACAGTTCGGCCGCGCGCGCCAGCAATTGTCTCCGGTTATGTATTCCGGTCAGGGCGTCGGTTGTGGCCAGGGTTTCGAGCAGCTGGTAAGCTGTCCGGAGGGCTGCGGACTCCCTGGTTATGACAATATAAGAAGCGAATGACAGCAGCAGCAAAGCGATGGAGATGGTCGTCATCGATGACATGAGATGTCGTTGTAAACCCGTTTTAAGCTCGCTTATATCACTGTGCAGTTCAAATACCCCGATAATCTGCCCCTGTTCGCCGTGGACAGGCAGATAAACCTCGGCCACATCAATCTCAACCAACTTTTCATCAGCCAGATCGGTGACTCTCTGCTGATCCCTGACAAGTGTCTGGCGAGAGCCCGCCAGCGCATTGATCAGTCGCTGATTGCTCCGGTCGGCCTTGCCGATCAGGGCTTGTTCTGTGGAATATATTATGCGTTTGTCCATGTTGTATATTTTGACTTTAACAATATTGAACGGCCGGAGAAACAACTTGATGCTGCGGTTTAGGGCGGGTATTTGAGAAGGGTCTATAACAAGAGTCCTGGCGCCCTCGACCGTGCTGGTGCGAATGATGCTGCTTTCGCTGGAAAGGAGGGCGGCAGCTATTTTTTCTGAATTAACTCCGGCATCCTCAATGAGATTATTCTTGTTTTGCTGGGATGTTACGATGAAGGAAAGCACCAGTATCAGAACCAGGCATGAAAACGCCAGCTGAAGGTAGATCCGTTTGAATCTATCCGGAGATTCATTGGTTCCAAGATTCTGAACTACATTCTCCGATAATGCTCTCATTGCAAAACTCCCGGAATGAATTATCAGTTCAAGCGGAATTTCCTGTTGATACTGAGTTGACAGATATGCCGCAACTTACCTGGCAAGCCATAAATATACCTGCATTCGTGAAATTGTACACACAAAACAGAGTGTCATCATCGACTTGATGACAGCAAGTCCCGAGCCGCTCCCGGCTGCCACTCAGATGCGGCAGGCACTGACTTTGGCCAACATATAAGGATATTTTATCTGCAAATGTTTAGATAACAACCATGATGTCGCCAGAAATGTGCTATTGTCACAGAACCTGCACCAAACTCAACTAATTGGAAGAAAACTGATATGACAATAAGATGGTATCCCGGGCATATGGGCAAAGCTCTGGAAAAGATGTCCGAAGCTATTCGCAAAATTGATGTTGTGATTGAGGTGCTCGATGCCCGCCTGCCAGCATCCAGCTCCAATCACCAACTGCAGGAAATTCGCCGTAACAAGCCCTGCATCAAGTTGCTGAACAAACATGATCTGGCCGACCCCAACATTACTAAAGCCTGGGTTCGCTATTTTGAAAATGAGACCGGTGTTCACGCTCTGCCTTTATCAGCCAAGCAGCATTCCGAAACGAAACAGCTGATCAAGCTTTGTCAGCGCCTGGCTCCGAATCGCGGACGACCAGGCTGGCCGTTGCGGGCAATGGTGTTCGGGATTCCGAATGTGGGCAAATCCACCCTGATCAATACGCTGGCCGGCAAGAGCATGGCCAAAGTGGGTGACAAACCGGCCATAACCACCTGCGCCCAGCAAATTGACCTGCATAACGGTATCATCCTCTCTGATACTCCCGGTCTGCTCTGGCCAAACATGGAAGATCAGGATGTAGCTTACCGCCTGGCTACCAGCGGCGCCATCGGAGCCAGTGCTCTGGATTATACCTGCGTAGGACTTTTTGCGGCCGAGTTTATGATGCGTCGTTATCCGAAGCTGCTTGCGGATCGATACAAGCTTGATGAAATGCCTGAAACGCCAACTGCCATGCTGGAAACAATCGGACGCAGGCTGGGTTGCCTGATCAGCGGCGGAGAAATTGACGTCCATCGTGCTGCGGAGGCCTTTTTGCGTGAACTGCGTGCCGGAAAGATCGGGCGGGTCAGCCTGGAAGAGCCGGGGGACTTTGCAGATCAGAGCGCTTCTATCATGGCGGAGGCTGAGTCAGGGCAGGATTAAACGGGCAGCTCTTCATTTCTGTTATAAAAAAAACCGCGGTAGCTAAATCAGCGACCGCGGTTTTTTTTTGTTACAATTTCAGTTTGTGACAGAACAGGCAGCGGTTTTTGGGTGGGTGATTAGGAGGGAACGGCACCCCTTTTTCCTTGTGACACGGCTCGCAGAAAACTTCGGCACCCTTTTTGTCCGGTTTGAAAAAAGAGCGCTTGAAGATAGATGCATCGGGGCCGGGTGCGTTTTTGTAGGCGGTGTCATAAGCAATCTTGTGCATTGCGTCATTCGGCACCGTAGTCGTTTTTTCTTTTCCAGAAATTCCAATAAAAATGCCAACTACAATAACAATCAGCGCAAGAAAAAGCCAGTCGCGTTTATCAATTTTCATATAAAGTTGTTCCTTTGTTGACTTTCAATCTGTTTTTATCAGGGAAAAATAGATTATCACGCCACCAACCACCAAGCCCCCTCCGATGAATGGAAGCATCGACGACACTGAAAGGTCATTGCCGGGAGTCGGCATGGCAAAGCGCATAATGACGATCAGTCCCAGCAACATGAAAAGTGTCAGCAGCACCGGTTTTGAGCGTCTGACTACGCCGAAGAAGAAAACGGCAAAGATGAAAAACAGTACCGCCGGGTGGGAAAATACCGACTTGATGGTCATGTGCTGCATTGTATTGATTACATTGGAGGTTTCAAATGGACGCAGAGTTTCGGTGGCTTTTTCAACTAGCTGTTGTTTGTCCATTTAGCTCTCTCCCATAAAACCGGTAGCCGCAACAGCATGAATATTAAAATATATACCGAATGTAGGCAAGGAAATAAGTGAGCCCGCTTTAAAGCGGGCTCACAGTGCCTCAGCTGAGGAAATCCATGACTTTGTCGACAAACCCCTTTTTCAGCGGATGCACGTCCTCACCGCTGATCTTGGCAAACTCTTCCAGCAGGTCTTTCTGCTTTCGGTTGAGGTTGGTGGGAGTCTCGACCCTGATAACAACCAGCTGATCTCCACGCCCGTAGCCCTGCAGTGATGGAATCCCTTTGCCTTTCAGGCGATAAACTTTTCCGGATTGAGTCCCCTCCGGTATTTTCATGGCGACTTTACCATCCAGAGTCGGGACATCAAATTCACACCCCAGCGAAGCCTGGATGAAGCTGATCGGTATCTCGCAGATCACATTGTTGTCCTCACGCTGGAACAATGAATGTTCCTTTACGCTGATTGCAACATAGAGATCGCCATTCGGACCACCTTTGCCCTGGCCGCCTTCATTGGTCAATTTCAGGCGCGAGCCGGTTTCGACTCCACCCGGAACCTTGACCGACAGGGTTTTAGTGTCCTTGGTGCTGCCTTTGCCGCGGCAATCGGGGCAGGGGTCCTCGACCACCTTTCCCTCTCCGTTACATTGTCCGCAAGTTTTGCTGACACTGAAAAAACCCTGTTGATAGCGCACCTGGCCAGCTCCGCGGCAGGTTGGGCAGACTTTCGGGTCTGTGCCCGGTTTAGAGCCTGAGCCGCTGCAGGTGCCACAACGCTTGGCGAATGGAACCTCGATCTTTTTTTCGACCCCGAATGCGGCCTCTTCAAAGCTGATCTCCATATTATAAAGCAGATCGTCGCCGCGTCTTCCTTGAGACCGTCCTCGTCCACCGCCGCCACCGAAGATGTCGCCGAATATATCACCGAAGATGTCGCCAAACGGGGTGCCTGCTCCAAAGCCGCCACCTGAAAACCCGCCGGCCCCGGACATGCCGGCGTGCCCGAACTGGTCATAATGAGCCCGTTTCTGGCCGTCGGATAAAATCTCGTAAGCCTCCGAGGCCTCCTTGAACTTGTCCTCGGCAGCCTTGTCACCCGGATTTTTATCCGGGTGGAACTGGATCGCCTGTTTGCGGTAGGCTTTCTTGATTTCGGTTTCAGAGGCGTTTTTATGGACGCCAAGTACTTCATAATAATCGCGTTTTTCTGCGTTTGCCACAGTCGGGTTCCTTTGGTTTCAAAATGAATGTAGGGGCGGGTTTAATAACCCGTCCCTACGGTGTCATACCGGCCAGTAGGCCGGATTATTTCTTGTCGTCTTTGACTTCTTCAAAATCTGCGTCAACAACGTTGTCGTCCTTTGGTTTGGATGCTCCGGCCTGATCGGCTCCTGCAGCGCCCTCAGCCTGCGCTCCCTCGGTCTTGGCGTACATCGCTTCGGCCAGTTTGTGGGATGCCTGAGCCAGCTCGTCTGTGGCTTTTTTGATAGCTTCGGCGTCTTCGCCTTCCATGATTTTTTTCAGTTCAGCCAGTTTGTTCTCAATGTTGCCCTTTTCAACCGCATCGATCTTGTCGCCATATTCCTTGAGCGATTTTTCGGTGCTGTAAACCATGCTGTCGGCCTGGTTGCGAGCTTCAATCGCCTCACGTTTCTTCTTGTCTTCATCGGCATGTGCTTCAGCGTCACGAACCATCTTGTCGATCTCTTCTTTCGAGAGTCCGGAAGAAGCTGTGATGCGGATTGACTGCTCCTTGCCGGTGCCGAGGTCCTTGGCGGAAACGTGAACGATACCGTTGGCGTCGATGTCGAATGTAACTTCGATCTGGGGCACACCGCGCGGTGCGGAAGGAATTCCGCTCAACTCAAAGTTGCCGAGAGTTTTGTTGTCACGGGCCATCTCACGCTCACCCTGCAGAACGTGGATCGAAACAGCCGGCTGATTGTCTGCCGCTGTCGAAAAAGTCTGTGATTTGCGGCAAGGAATCGTTGTGTTTTTCTCAATCAGTCTGGTCATGACGCTACCCAGTGTTTCAATGCCAAGTGACAGCGGTGTTACGTCAAGCAGCAGCACATCCTTGACATCACCTTTGAGCACGCCGCCCTGGATACCGGCGCCGATGGCGACGACTTCGTCCGGGTTAACCCCTTTGTTGGGGGTTTTGCCGAAGATGTCTTCAACTTTCTTCTGAACGATCGGCATGCGGGTCATGCCTCCGACCAGGATGACTTCGTCGATGTCGCTGGCGGAAAGACCTGCATCCTTGAGGGCTGTCCGGCAAGGGCCATCCAGCTTGGCCAGCAGGTCTGCGCAGATGGATTCCAGCTTGGCACGGGAAAGTTTCAGTGTCAGGTGCTTGGGTCCGGAGGCATCAGCCGTGATGAAGGGGAGGTTTATGTCGGTTTCCATCGAGGTGGAAAGTTCGCACTTGGCTTTCTCGGCAGCCTCTTTCAGGCGCTGCAGCGCCATCTTGTCGCCGCGCAGGTCAATGCCCTGATCCTTCTTGAACTCGTCCGCAATCCAGTCGATTACAGACTGGTCGAAATCCTCACCACCCAGGAAAGTGTCGCCGTTGGTGGACTTGACTTCAAAAACGCCGTCGCCTAACTCCAGGATGGATACGTCGAAAGTACCGCCGCCCAGGTCGAATACGGCAATCTTCTCGTCTTTTTTCTTGTCCAGGCCATAAGCCAGGGCGGCGGCGGTCGGCTCGTTGATGATACGCAGAACATTCAGGCCGGCGATCTTTCCGGCATCTTTGGTTGCCTGACGCTGCGAGTCATCGAAGTAGGCCGGGACGGTGATGACGGCGTCAGTCACGGTCTCGCCCAGATAGTCCTCAGCGGTTTTCTTCATTTTTTGCAGAACCATCGCGGATATTTCCGGCGCGGAATAACGCTTTTCACGCACCTCAACCCAAGCATCGCCATTGTCGGCTTTGACTATTTTGAACGGGGAGATGGCGATGTCTTTCCGGACCGCTTCAGAATCAAACTTGCGGCCGATCAGACGCTTGATAGCGTACAGTGTGTTTTCCGGGTTGGTGACAGCCTGACGCTTGGCCTGCTGTCCGACCAGACGCTCACCGCTGTCGGAAATGGCCACCATCGAAGGAGTCGTGCGACTTCCCTCGGAGTTGGCGATAACTATCGGCTCACCACCCTCCATGATTGAAACACAGGAGTTGGTTGTTCCCAGATCGATTCCAATTACTTTACTCATGACTTTATACTCCTCCTTTGTAATTCCTCTATTGTTAAAGTATTCATCCGTTTCTTAAAAAACAAGGCCTGTTGAAAAAATTATTTTGTGGCCGTGGCCACGGTAACCATGGCGGGGCGCAGCAACCGCTCCTTGAGCATATAGCCTTTTTGATATTCCTCAACGACCGTGTTGGGGGCATGTTCATCGGACGGCACCTGGGCCATGGCCTGATGAAAGGCGGAGTCAAAGGGCGCTCCGGCGGCTTCAATCGGCGTCACGTTGAATTTTTTTAGCGCGTTCAGCAACATGCCATGCGTCAGCTGGATGCCTTCCACCAAAGCCCCCAGGCCGTCTTCCGAAGCGTGTGAAAGCGCCCGCTCCAGATTGTCGATGACCGGAAGAATCTCTTCGATCAATGATTTGTTGCCGTAATTGAGAAGTTCCTCTTTTTCACGGTTGACCCGCTTGCGGTAATTCTCCAGGTCGGCTCTTTCGCGCACGAAACGATCCCAGTTTTCACGCGCTTCCTTTTCCTTGGCCTGCAGTTGCTCTTCCAGAGTCAGCGCTACGTCGGCGGCTGGCTCTGCAGTATTGTTTTCAAGCTCTTCAGGAACTTCATCGGCAATAATGTCTGTGTTGTTCTTTTGTTCCATGTTCCATGTGTCCTTTGGAAATTTAGTTGACGGCTACCCTTCGCTTAAAAGTCGGCTGACCATCCTGGCTGTGTAATCTACGATCGGTATGACGCTGGAGTATCCCATTCGGGTAGGTCCGATGACTCCCAGCATTCCGACCGTGTTGCTGCCGGTCACGAAGCGGGAGGTGATCAGGCTGACTCCCGCTGTCCTGCTGAGGGAAGTTTCCGACCCGATGTAAATCTGTACTCCGTCCGCAGACATGCAGCGTGACAGCAGTTGCAGAAGGATTCCCTTCTTCTCGAATGCTTCGTAAATCTCTTTCATTCTGGCCGCATCGCTGAATTCCGGCTGATCAAGGATGCGGGCCTGTCCTTCGACGAAAATTTCGTCGCCATCCACTGCGACCGCCTGCTCACTGATGCTTAACGCACGGGACATGAGACGGTCATACTGGTTTTTTTCGTTCTTCATTTCTGACAGAACACGCTCCCGCGCCTGGGTGATAGTCAGACCCTGCATCATCTCATTGAGATAGTTGCCCATTCTGACCAGCTCTTCCGGGTCATGATCCTCTGCCGTTTCTATCAGACGGTTCTGGACGGCGCCGTTACTGGAAACCAGTATGGCCAGGATTTTACGTTGGCCAATGCGGATGAATTCAATGTGACGGAAAACATCCGAATTGAAGCTGGGAGCCACCACGATGCCCATGTAATTGGAAAGTTGCGACAGGGTGCGGCTGGTCTCCTTGAGGATGTCAGAAAGGCCGGCGCCGCCTCTGCGGCAATGGGTTATGATCTGGCGTTTCTCATCCCGGCTGACCCGGCGCAGAGCTACCAGGGAATCGACATAAAAACGATATGCTTTTTCAGTCGGGATTCTGCCGGCGGAGGTGTGCGGCGATGTCAGCAGCCCCATCTCTTCCAGATTGGACATGACGTTGCGCACAGTGGCCGAGGATAGCGTCATGGCATGGCGGCGCGCCACAGCACTGCTGCCGACCGGTTCGGCCGTGGCAATGTAGTCTTCCACAATCGCTTCAAGAATCTGTCTGCTGCGTGCTGAGAGTTCGACATCCATGACTTGACCCCAAAAAAATAGCACTCGCCACCTTTGAGTGCTAACAACCCAAAGGTAATAAGTGCCCCCGCTTTTGTCAAGGAGATTTGAGGTGATTTGATTCGAAATGATTTGTACGGCCGATTTTGCTTCGGATGGTTCTGTCTGGAAGCGGATACTGATTTTAATCCGGTTGCGGCGGGATGCGGCTTATTCTTCCACCGGCATCCTTCCGTTCTTCTTCACGAACTCAAGTTGCTCCTGTTTGCGTGAGATATTTTCCCTGCAGTAGTTCCAGATCCGGTAACTTTCCACGCTGAGAATGGTTATTCCCGCTCCGAAAACGGCCCAGTAATTGTCATCAAGGGCCTTGGCAAAATGGTAGAACAGGAAAAAGGCGGTCAGGTATCCGACATGGCAGAAACTGCTTTTGTGTTCGATTGCTGCCATCATGCGCGACAGACTGAGAATGATGGCGGAAAAGGTGTAAAGCAACAGCACCAGGCTGATCATTCCGGGTGGTGGCGGAGCGCCCAATAGGGCTGTCACTCTGTCCGGCAGCGGCAGCAGCGGGAAATTACGCCAGGCCATCATGCTGACAAGCAGGAACAGCGATACTGCCCACAATCCGCGATTGGAGAAGGCCGAGAGGCGCTTGATATCAGCACTTATCTCCCTGATCAACGTTTCGCGCTGGCTCTGGCCCGTGGTTGCGCCGACCGCGGCCTGGTTTTCGGAATTCTCTAGCATGGTTTTCTGATGGCTTCTTTGCGGCCGCAGCCGTTTATGTCTGCGAACTCATTTTGGGAGATCAACATCGCGACCTGGGGTTTTGGATCTGCTGCTGGCTGAACCCGACTTCTGGCTTAGCTTGTAAAGAGATTGGGCAATCCTGTCAAGTTCCCGCGGGAAGTGGGCGGGAGGTGTTGCGGGAAGCTCGCTGTTTTCAGCCTGCAGCGCCAGTTTGCTCAGCTTCTGAAGCGGTTGGAAGACGCTTCTCAGCAGCAGCGCGGTGACTCCCCCGACGGTTAGGACCAGGATCATCAGGGTAAAGGTGATCATCTGGATTCTGATGGATGCCAGAGAATGCAGCAAAGCTTCTCTGGAAAGTCCGATATCCAGAGTTCCAAGCACCTTTTGTCCGGCCGGGTGAACGTGGCAGGAGGCATTTGAACACTCCGGCTCATTGTAGATCGGAGCAGTGATGGAGATGACATCCGATCCCTGACCGTTTTTGAAGATCCTGACCTGTTCCATCTTCCCGAGTGTGGTCATGGGAACCTGGCCGGCGTGGCAAATGATGCAGCCATCGGCGGTCTTGTCAACCTGACGGTTCAGTTCTTCGTTCCGTGTGGAGATGTTGATCACGCCCTTTTTATCGAAAATCCGGATATGTTCGACCCCCTTCTGCTGGCCGATGTTGTGAATGATGGTCGTCAAAATATCTTTGTCGTTCTTCAGCATGGCGTAACGGGCCGATTTGAGAACCGTGTCAGCCAGATTCGTAGCGTTGACCGCACTGTCACGATCGACGATTGTTTTAATCGCAGAATAAAGCAGCAGAAAACAGACTACAACAAATCCGGTAACCGCTATTCCAACCGGGACCAGCGCCCGGCCTGCAAGGCTTTTAAACATGGTTGGTTACTCCTGTCTTTTGATCCGATTAAACCGGCAAGACCTCCTGAGAATTATAATCTCCGGAGGTCTTGCTTCATTGATATTTGCAGCGACTACATTAACCGGAAATTAATGTGTCTTGTGACAGGTAGCGCAATTTTCCGCTACTGTAAAGGCCGTTTTTCCATCATGGCATGCTCCGCATGATTTTCCCTTCTCCATCGCTTTCATGCTGACTTTGGTTTTGCCCTTGCCGGTCGGAAATAGTTTGGGGTGGCATTTGTCGCAGCCGTAGAGTCCGGTGTGTGACTTATGGCTGAACATGACATTGCCCGCCCCTTTTATTTCATAATTCTTGTCAGATGTCGGATGGCAGCTGCCACAGCTCTTGATGTCGAAAGTATTCTTCCCGTCGTGGCATGCTCCGCACGATTTGCCTTTGTACATTTGAGCCATACTGACCCTGGACTTGCTGCGGGCTGTTGCGTACAGAGCGGTATGGCACTTGTCACAGGAAAGGCTTGCGGCATGTTTTGAGTGGCTGAAGGCAACCGTGCCTGCACTGCCCGTCGAGAATTTCAAATCCTTGACCGGGTGACAGCCGGAGCAGTTCCGGATACTGAACCCTTTTTTGCCGTCGTGGCATGCTCCGCACGACTTGCCTTTGTACATTTCTTCCATTGTGACCCGCTTGTTGGGACCGGCATTGAACAGGGCCGGATGACAGGCGTTGCAGTCCGGAGCGGCTGCGAGATGCTTTTTATGGCTGAAGTGAGTGGCGCCGGTCGCTTTAACCGGATATGTAATTTCCTTTACATGATGACAACGGGCGCACTCCTGTACGGAAAACGCTTTTGAGCCATTATGGCAGGCTCCGCATGATTTGCCCTTTTCCATGTCGGCCATTGTGTAGCTGACTTTCTTCCGGATGGCAAAAATACTGTCATGGCAGGCATTGCAATTGTTGGTCATGCCAGCCTGCTTAAGATGTTCCTTGTGGCTGAACATAACCTTGCCGGCGCCTTTGGTCGTGAAAGTTACATCTCTGATTTCGACCGCTCCGGCAACAATGCAACTCATCAGCATTAAAATCAGCATGCTTATGGTGGGCAAAAAGCAGCTACGCATGGAATCCTCCCGTATATCTTCAGTGAATTTAGAAACGTGTCTCTTCAGAATCAGGCTGCGCCCATGGAGGCATGACCTTTAACCGGGTGACCATCATCCGTCAATTCATGGTGACCGCTTGAGTGCGCGTCTCCATGCGGTTCGGCATGTTCAACCTTTTCCCAGCCGTCCCACATCGGTTTGAAGTAAGCCAGCGGGGTGTGACCCAGAGTTGCCAGATAAATATGTACAAAGAGGAACGCACAGAAACAGCAGGCGATCAGGAAGTGTATGCTTACCAGAGTCTTGATGCCGCCGATTACCATGATAACTTCCCGCAGCGGGGCGACATACATCAGTAACACCCCCGAAACTATTACCAGCGGCAGGAGCACCAGCATAATCATCAGGTAGGCCGCTTTCTGCATCGGGTTGAACTTGTTGTCAGGGGTTCCGTGGTGAGGGTTAGGATCCCCCTTGAAGTATTTGTAGAAATAGAAGAAGGCCTGGCGGAAGATGCCGGTTTTGATATCGCTGATTGTGGGAATGTAAAGTTTTGCCAGGGTGCCGGCTACGAAAATGTAATAGAACAACCAGAGGGTGTACGACACCGAAACCACGACTCCGGCGGTGTTGTGGAGGCTGATGGCCGCTTTGTAAGTCCCGAAGATGTTAAGGACGTCCGGAAACCTGATGTTTATGCCGGTTATGCAGAGCGTGACGATTCCGAAAGCGTTCAGCCAGTGCCAGATTCTGACCGGCATGGGAGTGAGGTAGACATATTCAGTGTGTTTCATTGTCAGTGTGCCCCTTTCTGTTTTTTCTGGTCAGGAATCTCATGGTGCCGTGACCGATCGGCATCATCAGGCCGCCGGCGATTATCAAAGCACCCAGGATATTCAAAGCTGAGCTGCGGGTGGAACCCATCATGTAGAAATCCGGTGTTCCGTAAAGCAGATCCAAAACAGCGCCGTTCTCAACTTCAAGTCTGGTGTAGCCGCCGGTGATGTCCGGGAAGGCCATAACGCTCTTCTGCATGGCTTTTGGTCCGGAAGCGTGGCAGAAGGAGCAGTCCCAGCGATTTTCAAGGATCTGGAAACTGTGGGTGGCAACCTCGGGGGTCATCATCCCCCACAGCCGCATGTTCTTCTTGCGCACCTCATAGTTAAATTCCCTCAGCTCCTTGAGCGAAATGATGCGATCACCGTTTTTGTCGATCATTCTGCTGACGTCATTGTTAATCGGGTTGAAGGCGATCAGCTCCTCGTATTTCGCGAGTTTGAAATCCTCAAAAGATGTGTTGCCAGGCTGTCTTTTCTGTATCGACAGGGTAATGACATAGTTTTTTGAGCTGGTATGGCAGGTGACACACGGCAGCGCTTCAATGTGCAGATCCGCCTGCGGCAGCCACTTGGCGTGGCTCTTGGCCACCTTGCCCAGGCTGTGGCACTTGGCGCATTTTCCGTTCATTTCTTCACCGGAAGAGGCAATGACCTGCTTAACCTCATGAGGGTTGTGGCAGTCGTTGCAAGTAGCTTTGTTGCCGTGCAGGCTGGCCGCATACTCGCTCTGAACCGCGGAATGGCATTCTTTGCAGCTTGCCTTGGCAGGTCTTGAACCGTCCTCGGGGTGGGTTGGAGTCAAAGTGTCGTGACAGGTTTGACAGCCGATAACGGAGTGGGTCGTCGTGGCAAACTTGACCGGATCCAGATACATCCTTTGGCCTGCCTGTTTGATGATCTCCGGTTTGCCGTGGCAGGAGAGGCACTTGTCGTTGCCGTATTCCGCCGCCGCTGACATTGAAACCGGCAGCAGCGAGAACACGCTCATCAAGGCTGCCATTTTCCATGCGAGAATCCTTTTCACATTAACCCTCTTTCTCCGGAGCGTTACTGATTTCCGGATAGGTGTATTGAACCTGCGATGCTGCTTACCGTGCTACAGTCAAATCTGTTAAACAGCAATTACCTGCTTTTTACGGTTTCAGGCTCGGCTGCCTTGTTTTTGCTGAGTCCCTTGGCCAGGCCGAAGAACAGCAAAAGTGCCGGCACGACCTGGACAACAACGATCAGTGCGCAAAATCCGAGAAATATCCATACAAATATCCCGCTGTTGTCCTCCCGGCCGCCGCTTGCCGCGAAGGCGCTTGAGGCGGTGCCCAGTGTCATCATAAGCGTATTTTTTACGGTGCTGGCTTTCATGACATCCCCCTTGTTTTTTTGTTTTACATCGGTTTCTATAATCTGAAACGGTAACTCTCTGTTTAATCGGCGCTACTGCCCTTTTCCATGTTTCTGAAGGCGCATTCAACAGCCTGGAGTATCTCCCTGCGGTCATCGGCATCGGATGGTTTTAGCGCATGGTAGAAAATGCCCTCGGTCCTCAGCTTTTTAATCCTCTGCAGTGATGTGTCGGCCGCAACAAGAATTATTGATAACTTTTTGTTACACTGCTTGAGGAGAGGGATCAGTTCGGTTGCATTAAGCTCCTCGAAACTCGTCCCCAGAATAACCACTTGTGCGCTCTTCTTCAGTATGCCGTGCAGGGCATTGGCCACGGAGTTGGTGACTATTACATTGTAGCCGGATCCTATGAACATGTCGGCCATCTGCCTGCGGCTGTCCAGATCCTGGTCCACTATCAGCACCCCATGCATCTGGTCCGCTCCGCCTGTCGCGAATGGTGCTGTTTCGCCCGCTGTTCTAAGCAGATCTGCGGGCACGGGCCAAATCCTTGTCGTTTTTCTTTTCATCGGATTTAAACAGGCCGGCAAGCATTCCGCCGATCAACAGCAGGGCGGGGACAAACTGAAACAGCACAATCAGCACTCCGAAGGAGATAAATCCGACAGCCAGCAGGCTGAGGTCTTCAGCGCCGCTTGTTCCACCGGAAGCAAATGCCTGGGAAGTTGTTGCTAAGAGGGTCAACATGGTTGCAGACATTGTTTTCATGACGATCTCCTTTCAAATATCCATTCTGCTGCGCTACACATCCAGTCTCAAGCAGTCTTTGTGCCAATATTATAAAAATCTGTAATGTGTTTGAATTACTGAATAAAAACCAAGATTAGTTTGGGGACTCAATTTTTTTTGGGGGCGGGTGTATAATCCGGCAATACAGTTGCGGAGCGGGATTTAACGGGAGCGTGTCGTGCAACTTGCTGATATTGCGTGGAGTGCCGACTTTGCTACGTATTGGAGCGGATGTATATTAATTCTATACACTTCTAAGGTAAGGCCCTAAATTGCCCGGCTTCGGCAGTGTAACCATGGTGATCTGTCCTCGATTATTTGGTGAATATAATTGACTAAATCAGATTTAACGGGGTATTGTGGGACAAATATCTGCGGTTCATAAAGTTGAAAGATTCTGTTGAGAAAGGTGGTTCAGATGGACAAAGTCGCTATTCTGGTGGTTGATGACGAAGCGGTAATCAGGGATGGTCTGCAGCGAACGCTTTCGGGCGACCGTTTTGACGTTGAGACCTGCAAAAGCGGTCATGCAGCCATCGAGCTTCTTCAACAGAAAGAGTACGATTTGATCATCACCGATCTGAAAATGCCCGGGATGAACGGCATCGAAGTGTTGAAGGCGGTCAAGGGTCTCCAGCCGGACGTTCCGGTGATTATGATAACCGGGTACGCCACCGTTGATACCGCTGTGGAAGCGATGAAGAACGGGGCAACCGATTATATTTCCAAGCCGTTCACCCCCCAGCAGATTCTGGAGAAAATTGATAAGGCGCTTGAACAGCGCACCGTCATGATCGATGACATGTTCCTTAAGAAGGAAATCAGCAGCCATCATGGTTTTGATGTGTTTGTGGGTGAGAGCCGTGAAATGCAGAAAGTTTACCGGCGAATCATCCAGGTGGCTTCGTCGGACAGTACCGTGCTGATAACCGGCGAAAGCGGGACCGGCAAGGAGCTGGTGGCGCGCGCCATACACCGCAACAGTCCCAGGCGGGAGCAGCCTTTTGTTGCGCTTGATTGCAGTTCGCTGGCGGAAAACCTGCTGGAAAGCGAACTGTTCGGGCATGTGAAAGGGTCATTTACCGGAGCTATCCAGACCAAGATGGGGCTCTTCAGAGTTGCCGACGGCGGCACGCTCTTTCTCGATGAGGTCGCCAATATCAGTCTCTCAACCCAGGCCAAGCTGTTGAGGGTCTTGCAGGAGCGTATGGTGACACCGATTGGCGGCACCCAGCCGATCCCTATCAATATACACCTGGTGGCAGCAACCAACCGCAGCTTAAAGGCAATGGTGACCGAAGGTACCTTTCGGGAAGATTTGCTTTTCCGCCTGAATATCATCCCGATTGACCTGCCGCCGCTCAGGGAGCGCAAGGGAGACATCCCGCTGATTGTCAGCCACTATCTTCAAAAGTATAATGCCGACCTTGGCAAGCAGATTCGCGGCATCGCACCGGATGCGATGGCTTTTCTCGAAGATTATGCCTTCCCCGGAAACGTGCGCGAACTTGAAAATACAATTGAACGTGCGGTAGTTCTGGCGGAGGGAGACATTATTCACAAGGACGATCTTGAACTTGCGGAACGGGAGGTTGTGGAGTCGTCAGTTCCGATGTCCTACGTGCCGACGAGTGCGGAAGAACTGAAGGAAATGAAGCGCCATCTGCGGGACAAGGCGGTTGAGGATATTGAAAAAGCATTCGTGCTGAACGCCCTGGAGCGCAATAACTGGAATGTGACTCATGCCGCGGAAGAGACCGGCATATTACGGCCAAACTTTCAGGGGATGCTGAAACGTCTCGGTATTTCGATTAAAACACAGCTTGCAAAGTAGGCGTAATCCCGCTGATCAAAAATCCTCCAGCAGCGAGCTGTTATAAGCCGGAAGCAGTACAGTGAAAGTTGTTCCCTCACCCAGCGTACTTTTTACCTCAATACTCCCGCCGTTATTTTGAATTATTCCGTACGATATTGACAACCCCAAGCCGGTGCCTTCGGACTTGGTCGTAAAAAACGGGTCAAAAATGTGAACCAGATCGTCCTCCGAAATGCCGCAGCCGTCGTCGATGATTTCTGTGCGGACCAGGGAGCGGATTTCGTCCGTGGAAGTGCTGATTGTCAGCGTGCCGCTGCCATACATGGCATGACTGGCGTTTAGCACCATATTGATCAAAACCTGTTGAACCTGTCCCGGATCGACCAGGACATCCGGAAGATCGTCGGCGTAGTTCCGCACGATCGTGATTTCGTGGAAACTGGGCTGCTTGTGAACCAGGTTGATGACCTTGTCGATAAGTGAATTGAGGCAGATAGCCTCTTTGTGCGGCATCGCTTCGCGCGAGAATTCTAGGAGCCTGCTGACAATGTCTGCGCACCGCCGCGTTTCGGAAATAATCTTTTCAATATCCGGCTTAAGTTCCGGATTGAGTCGCGTGTCGCTTTCCACGATGGAAGAGTACAGCAGCACTCCGGTCAGCGGGTTATTGATTTCATGGGCTATGCCGGCCACCAGTTTTCCCAGTGAGGCCAGTTTTTCGGAGCGGCGCAGATGATGTTCGATGCGCTTGATCTCCTCGGTTCGCTCCTCCACCTTTACTTCAAGATTGCTGCCCCATTCCTTCAGCTCTTCATGGGCCATTTTCAGGCTGACGGTCATCATGTTGACCGACTCCGACAACTTGCCCAGTTCATCGTCCGACAATGCCTTTACCTTGGCATCGAGAACGCCGGCAGCCACCAGGTTGGCATGATTCCTAAGCAGTTTGACCGGTTTGTTGACCATTCGCTGCATCAGAACATTAATCAGCAAACCGGTGAAAATCAGCAGAAAACAGGTAAAGGCAAAAAATTCCAACCGGTATTCGTGTGACTTCTTGTTCATGTCGTCCAGTGAGACGATAATATCCAGCATGCCGAGCACATTGTATTTTTCGGAATGAACATGGCAAGCCGCCGCAATGCAGGCCGGTTGGTTGTAGATGGCCTTGGTGAAGCCGAGTACCTCTTTCCCCTCGCGATTGGTGAAGATGCGGCTGCGCTGGGTCTGGGAGACATGCAGCTTGGGATTGTCGTTTTTGCCGTGACACATGGTACAAGCCTCGGCATTTTTATCCAGCACCATGCCGATTTCATCCTTAGTGTTGGAAAAAGCAACCTGTCCTTCCCTGCCGATCAACCTGATATGTTCAAAGCTGGGGTCCTGCCCGATGCGCTTGATCATCTCGTACATGCTGTTCTTGTCATTTTTAAGCATGGCATCATACGCGCTTTGATTGATGACTTCGGCGACCTGGTCGGCATTGGATATGGCATAACTCAGCATGGCGCTGCGAAAATTCTTGACGTTGATATAGTCAAGAACCAGCATGAAACCGAGCAGAATCAGTGATGTAACAATGGTGAGTTTGGTGATCAGGCTTAGACCTAGTTTCATGTGGGGGAATCCGTCGAAATGAATTAGGTGTATATAATGTGTAGATACTTAACCCGTTTGGTGTTGAGAGTCAAGCCGGGGTGTTGATTAATATGAACTATAAGCAGTTTTGCTTCTAAACGTGGTTGCGCAGCATCAACTGCGAGGGGTGGGGAGACAGATAAACCTGTCCCGCCAGATATTCCTGATTGTATTTTGAAACGTAATGCTTCAGCAGGGTTATCGGCACTACCAGCGGCAGCAGGTGGTTGTGATACTGTTCAATGACCTCCAGCATTTCACTCTTCTCGGACGGTGAGAGTTCGCGTTTGAAATAGCCCATGATGTGCTGAAGCACGTTGGTGTTCTTTTTTACAGTGGCGTGCAGCGCCAGACCTTTCATGAACAGCTCCTCGTAACGTTGAAGCAAATCGTCTGTTTTCAACTCCTTGCCGTGCGCCACCAAGGTGCCCATATTCCGGTAGATTTGAGGGCTGTGGGACATCATCAGCAGTTTGTGGGTGGTGTGGAACCCGATCAGTTTGCCGAGTGTCGGCTCTGCTGACAGAAAGTCTTTCCAGCGGCGATAACTGAAAATCCGCTCGATAAAGTTTTCCCGAATAAACATATCGTTCAGGCGCCCCTCCTCCTCCATCGGCAGCAGGGGGAAATGCCTGGCTACTGCCGCAGCAAACAGGCCGCTGCCGTTTTTCAGCGCAACCCCGTTATTATAGACTTTGACCCGGAACAGGCCGGAACTGGGCGAGTCCTTCTTGAATATAAAACCGCACAGATCTTCGTCTTCCAGCTCCCTGACCCTGGATGCGCAGTAGGCTGCCATCTGTTCGGTTTTGTCCTGGCGGCTCTTGCCGGTCATCAGACGGGGATTGGCCGGGTCCCCCTCCAGCCGCATGGATTCCCGCGGAATCGGCAGGCCGCATCCGACCTCTGGGCAGACAGGAACAAAACTGAAATATTTGCCCAGGATGTCGGTGATGTAACGGTCATGCTTATGTCCGCCGTCGTAGCGGACATGTTCACCCAGCAGGCAGGCGCTGACACCGATTTTTATGGGAGTTGGCATGGTTCAGGATTCCCCTTTGAGATTTAATGGTTAAGCCTCTTTTGTAAACACCTTCGCCAGCCAGACCAGCAACGGTGTCATGGCTCCCCAGCCGATCGCCAGTAGCAGCAATCCGGTTGTGGTCGGCAGTAGTTCGGTTGCTCCCAGTCTGGCGCCGCTGTAATATGCCAGCGGCCCGCCAATTGCTCCAAAGAGCGCCGCGAGAAGATAACGACCGCGCAGCCAGGCCATGGAGACATTCAGAGTGGCGGCAAAGTTGATCCAGAGGCAGATCATCCAGGGTGGACTGAAGGGGCGCGGGAACAGATGCTGAAGCGGTGTGAATACCCCCCCGTAAACGAACAAAGTGTCGAAAATCAACCCGAGCAGTCCCGCTGTCAGCAACAGTTTGATTTCACCACGCCTTCTCTCCAGCAACGTCAGGTGGATTGCAATGACCGGTAACATTGCCAGCGGACCGAGCCAGGGAATCCCTCGTGCCGCTCCCAGCACCGCTGCGAACCAAGCCGTTTGAAACAGCGCAACATTGATAACTTTAAGAATCAGCTGATTCACGGCTGTTTCCAATCGCTTGACAACTGTTGCCGCGACGAATCCAGGCGACAGCCCGGTTTACAGAACAGCAGTTGCGCCAATCCTGTAAAACGCTCTGCAAAGCCCCCCTCGCAGTAGCAGAGATAATATTCCCACATCCTGATGAAACGATCATCAAAGCCTATCTCCCTGACCTTCTTCAGGTTGTCATAAAAGGCATGCCGCCACTCCCGCAGTGTCCGGGCGTAGTGCGGGGAGAAATCCTCCAGGTGGTTCAGGAACAGGTCACTGGACCTGGCAACCGCATCGAATATGGCATGCAGTGACGGACAACAGCTGCCGGGGAAGATATAGCGATTGATGAAGTCGGGGGAGTCCAGATAACGAGCGTACTGATGATCCGGCATGGTGATGGCCTGGATCAGCGCGGCTCCGTCCTCTTTCAGCCGATCGGCGCAGACCCGGAAGTAGGTCGGCAGGTGGCGGTGGCCGACCGCTTCAATCATCTCGATCGAGACCAACCGGTCATACTGGCCGGTCAAGTCCCGGTAGTCCTGCAGCAGCAGGGTGATTTGTCCCGTCAGTCCCGCTGCGGCGATCTGCTCCGCCGCATAATCATGCTGCTGCCGGGAGATCGTGGTGGTGGTAATGTGGCAGCCATAATGCTGTGCGGCGTAGATGGAAAACCCGCCCCAGCCGGTGCCGATCTCCAGGACTTTCATGCCGGGTGCCAGTTCCAGCTTTCGGCAGATCAAGTCGAATTTTGCCCGGGAAGCCTCCTCCAGTGTGCTGTCGGCCTGTTGGAAAATTCCGCATGAGTATGCCATGGTCGGGTCGAGGAACAGCTTGTAAAAATCATTGCCCAGGTCGTAATGAGCGGCGATGTTTCTGCGGCTGCCGCTGCGAGTGTTGTCGTTCAGCCGGTGCAGCAGGCGTTGCAGCGGCGCGGTCATGCTTACCAGTCCACTTTCCAGTTGCTGCTGGGCACCTTGATCGCGCACCATGATCCGTACCAGAGCCGACAGGTCGCTGCAACTCCAGAGCCCGTCCATGTAGGTCTCGCCGGCTGCGATTGTTCCGCCAAAAGCAACCCGCCGATAAAAGTCCGGATGCAGCACACGAACGGTTGTTGTCAGTTCGTAGCCGGGGGTACCGAACTCAAAACGCTCGTCACGGTCAATGAATATAAGATGGCCCTGCTTGATCGCTGCCAGATTTTTCAGTACCAGCCGCCTTGCAAGTCGATACAAGAGCCCATTTCTAGGTAACGCACCTTCATGGCAGGAGTCGCAGGTCTGTTCGTTGTTGTTCATCGGTGATAGCGTCCTTTCCTGATATCAAGCTGTTCCGGGTGAGGACAGAAGGGCACCCCTTTCAACTTTAGTCGCAATGCCTGCCAGTAAATAGCGGCAATGACCTTGCCCGTCACGAACGGCCAGCGCAACAGCGCCCCGGTCAGAGTGCCGCCGGACAAAGACTTTTGCAGCAGGTTAAGCGAGGCAGTGAATATCTCATTGCCCGATCGGTAGCTGGTCATCTTTACCGCCAGTTTTTCCCCCGGCACGCTGAAGCGCCAGTCGTACTCCATCTCCATCGGCATGAAGGGGGAAACGTGGAACTCCTTGTCCAGGTTGAAAATATGCCATCCATCGTCACGGCTGGCATTCCCGGCATCAAAGGCCCGCTGGTATTCTTCGCCCCAGGGTGTGTTGTGAATTTCAACCAGAACCGCTTCCAGTGTCTGGCCGTCATCGGCAAAACAGTAGTAGATGCTGATCGGGTTGAAGCAGTACCCGACATAGCGCAGATGGGTCAAGATTCGCACCGGGCCGGACGGACGGAAGCCAAGCTGGCGCTGGACCTCTGCGCGGACGGCCTGATCCAGCGGCAGCGATGAAGAGCGAAAGTAATCCGAACGACGGAAGCTGGCCCAGTTCGGCCTCTCCAGCGACCATAGCCAGCGTTCTGCAAAAACGGTCTCCAGTTCTGCCAGATCGAGATACAGGAAAAACAGGCTGTAGCTGAACCGGTTGCCGACCGGCGTCAGGCGCTGATGCCAGACATCTCCTGTGTAAAGTCGGCTTTCCATTGCTAAAGGCCGGTCCCGAACTGCTGACAAGCCGCCAGAGCGCTCTTGACCCCGTCTTCGTGAAAACCCCAGCCCCAGTATGCTCCGCAGTAGGAGGTGCGATTGACACCGCTGATCTCATCCCGCCGTTTTTGCGTCTCGAAAGCTGCGGCACTATAGACCGGGTGGTGGTAGACCAGTCGTTGTATGACTTTTTCAGGAGCGATGGCTTTCGGGCTGTTGAGGGTCACACAGAAATCCACAGGCGCCTGGATCGACTGCAGCAGGTTCATCCAGTAGGTCAGTGCCACGCCTTCCTGCTGTTTGCACGGCAGGTGACAGTTCCAGCTGGCGCGCGCCTTGGGGATTCCGGGCAGCATTCGGCTGTCAGTGTGCAGCAGCGTATCATTTTTCTGGTAAGGAATCGCTCCCAGCAGCTCCCGCTCCGCATCCGACGGATCGGCCAGCATTGCCAGGGCCTGGTCGCTGTGACAGGCCATGATCAGGTGGTCAAAGTTTTCAGTTTCAAGGTTACGCTGCTTGACCGATACCCGGTCGGTGAAGCGCTGCACCTTTTCCACCACTGCCGACAGGCGTACCTGATCGCGGAAGGGTTGTGCCAGCGGCCCAACATACTGCCGCGACCCGCCCTTGACGACCCGCCAGGTCGGCTGATCGAATATGTTCAGCATGCCGTGATTGGTGAAAAACTGCACAAAAGCCGCCGTCGGGAACTTCATGAATTGAGCCGGATCGGCCGACCAGACCGCCGCCCCCATCGGGAGCAGGAATTTGTCGATAAACAGTTGTGAGTAGCCGTTGACGATAAGGTATTCGCCCAGCGTCAGGCTCATATCGCTGCTGCCGTATAGATCGGCGGAAGCACGATTGAAGCGGACAATTTCCAGCAGCATCCGCCAGAAGGGGAGGCTGAAAAGGTTTTTTCGTTGGGCAAAGAGGGTGTTCAGATTGGTGGCGCTGTATTGAAGGCCGCTGACCTGACAGTCGACCGCAAAGCTCATCACACTCGGTTGGGATGCAACGTCAAGTCGCGCCAGCAGCTTGATGAAGTTGGGGTAGGTGCGTTCGTTGAAGACGATGAAACCGGTGTCGACCGCATACTGCTGTCCTTCATGCCGCAAATCCAGCGTGTTGGTATGGCCTCCCAGATAATCGTTGGCTTCAAAGAGCGTGATCTCGTGCTCCCCGCACAACAGGTGCGCCGCCGTGAGCCCTGATATGCCGCCGCCGATGATTGCAATCTTCATGGTTAATCTTCCCCGCTCATACCAGAGGTCTGATTTCGACGACCTTAAACCAGACTGCATGGGTGACGGCAGCGCCGGCACCCGGCCCGACAATCTCTTCGGTGTTTTTCTTGATGGATTCCAGCAGATCGCCTTCCTCTTCGGTTTTGATCAGTTCCAGGCCCAGACGCACTCCGTTGAAGCCGGGGCCATTGGTTTTGAAAAGGAAGGCTGCATGCCGGTTGCGGGTCATGTTTTGATAGGTGCGCTTGTCGGTCATGCCCCAAACCAGCGTTTTTTCATCAATGACATGCGGCCGTGCATAAACAGCGCTGTTGACCCTGCCGTCCGAGGATGATGTTGACATGACCCCCAGGCCGGGGGTGGCGAATAATTCGGAAAGATTCATTGTATGCTCCCTCTGCTGTTTGGTTTTGAACCTTGAAAATTGTGTTCACTGCAGCCATCGTGATGCCAGCGCGGCAAAGCATGTCGTCACGCCGCACAGAAAACAGCCCCAGCAGATGTCGATCCAGACCATTCTGACCGGCCAGCGCTCCAGCGTGGACATATTGGTCATATCATAAATGCCGTAGACCACAAGTCCGAACAGGGCGCCCCATCCCAGTGACGATAGAACCAGATGCGCCTGATCAACCTGCGGCAGGGCGAACAGCACAATCCCCAGCGGCAAAAGCAGATAAACAATTGCAGCAGCCCAGTAAACCGGGATGATGGTGTTGCCGCGCACCCGGGCATAGGTGCCGAGTTCTGAAATATAAAATCCCTGCATCAGCTTGGCCAGCCAGATATAATCCAGCAGCAGCGTGAATGGCAGGCAGAGCAGGTAGATCTTGATTATGTGAGGCATGTCAGGCTCCTCCCTGTTTGGGCGGCAGCGGGAAAAAGGCGCTGGTGCGTCGTTTGTACTCCTGGAAATCGGCCCGCTCCTCATACGGTTTTTCCAACATCGGTATGCCGGAAACCTTCAGGATCAGGAACGTGATGGTCAGAGGGCCGATCACCGTCATCCAGCCGCCCGGCAGAGGCAGTGCCATCAGCCAGATCCCCCACCAGAGCGTCACTTCGCCGAAATAGTTGGGGTGGCGGGTGTAGCGCCAAAGCCCGCTCGTCATCAACCTGCCTTTGTTGCGTGGGTCACGGATAAAACAGCGCAGCTGCCAGTCGCCAAAAGCCTCAAAGCAAAATCCGAACAGCCAGATCGCCAGGCCGATTGCATCCAGCCAGCCCAACGGCTGGACCGCTGCCGCATTGGCATGGATCACCGGCACGGCCACCACCAGCAGCAGGAATCCCTGCAGCATGAAGACCTGCAGAAACGAGCGCAGCACGAACCACTCTCCCCACTCCTCACGCCATTTTTTATAGCGCCGATCTTCGCTCTTACCACGATTGCGACCGTGGATATGCAGCGCCAGCCGGATTCCCCAAGCCAGCACCAATGCCGAAATCAGCAGACCCCGCGGCGGGTAGCTCCCGCCAGCAACCAGGGATACGAAGGACACCAGGATGAATCCCAATCCCCAGGCCACGTCGGCGATGTCGTTGCGGCCACTGACTTGGGCGGCTACGAACCAGCCGGCCATCCAGACCAGGATGCTGGCAGTTGATATGAGGAAAATCTGGATCATGGCGAGCACCGGCTTATTGTCTGGAATAAAATATATTGGTCTTATTTTATCGGCTTGCTGAAAAGTCTGAGCCACAAATATCCGATTATTCCTGCTGTTAACGAAGCCAACAATATTGATAGTTTAGATGTGTTAATAATTTCCGGATTATTATCAAAAGCAAGATTGGCAATAAAGATCGACATCGTAAATCCGATGCCGCCCAGTAATCCTGCGCCAAAGACGTGCTGCCATTTCAAGTCGGACGGAAGTCGTGATAAGCCAAGGGCAACCGCGACGAAACTCATAAGGATAATACCCAATGGTTTGCCTAATACCAGGCCACTGATGATCCCCAGACTGTTGGTCGTCGTCAATCCTTGCGCCCAGTTCGAGCCAACAATGATGCCGGTATTCGCCAGAGCGAAAACAGGCATGATTATGAAAGCAACCGGCTTATGCAAAAAATTTTCAAGCAGGTGCGAAGGCGATTTCTGGTCGTCCTGCTTGGCCGAAAACGGGATCGCAAACGCCAGCAAAACCCCGGCAATAGTCGCGTGGACCCCGGATTTCAGCATCAAAATCCACATTAAAATTCCGCCCGCTACATAGGGGATGAGCGACATCACGCGAAACATCCGGTTCATTGTGACAAGCAGAGCAAACACGGCAATTGAACCTAGTAAATAGATGATTGAAAGCTTCTCAGTGTAAAAGACGGCGATAATAATAATCGCTCCCAGATCGTCCATAACTGCGAGGGCAGTCAAAAAAACTTTGAGGGAAGCTGGAACCCGGTTACCCAAAAGAGCTAGAACACCCAACGCAAAAGCAATGTCGGTTGCCATCGGAATTCCGATTCCGACTTGTGTCGGCTTTCCCGAATTCAAAAAGAAATGAATCAGTGCAGGTAGACCGATTCCACCAAATGCGGCGAAAATTGGAAGAAGCGCATTTTTAAAATCCGAGAGTTCTCCATTGTAAAGTTCGCGTTCGAGTTCCAGGCCGATAAGCAAAAAGAAAACCGCCATCAGCGCGTCGTTAATCCAGTGCTCAATAGTCAGGCCGCCGACATTTGTTTGCCAGATGCTCAGGTACGTTTCGCTGACATAAGAATTAGCAAGCAAGAGGGATAAAACCGTACACATGATGAGCAACATACCGCTCGACTTTTCCGATTCGAAAAAGTTTACGAATGTTTTTGATAAGTAATTGTTGTTAATGTTCATAAAGGCTTTCCGGTCAGCGGCTGTTAGAACAGCGGCGTTTGTAGGAATTTGCTTCTGCCGGTTGGGAGTTGGATACGCGGCCATCACTTCAAGCACCAATCCAGGTTTCATCGATTAGTGTTCTACTGATTCAGGCTAATTATTGTACAAAACCACCCGTACGAACCTCTGAAAGTACCCCGTTACGGAATATCAACGTATGCAGCAGAGTTGAACCCTGATTGTAAGTCCACTCCTGCACCTCGATATAGATGATTTTTGTCCCTGATTTAATTTCTGCATTACTAACTTCGATCTCCATAGGTTCTTCGCGCTTGAACGAGCCAGCAGGGGGATCGCATTTTGCTGCAACGATGGCAATACTGTCTCCGGTGGAAACAATATTGCCGTTGGGACAGCGGAAGTTGTCGGCATATACCTGCCCAGAGGAAAGCAACATAACAGTAGCTAAAACAGCAAATTTTAATTTCATTATTTCTCTCCTTGGATTTTGTGTTTGATACACAACTCATTAATCACCGGTCTTACAAGTCTCTATATCTATAAACTTCAGCTTTTTTTGCGAACTATCTGATTTCATTCATGGACCCCGGTTCTCTTCTTACAGCATCTGCTTGGTCCGTTTTCCCGCCAGCAACGGAACCTCGAAAAATACCCGGCAGACCGTGTGAGCCGAGCAGAAGCCGGGCCACACCGTCCGAGGGGTTCCAGTTCCGCAGTTGCAGCAGGATATAACCTGCCATGGCCAGGTTGCCGAGCGCCATAATCAGGACGAACCAGAGGATGCCCTTTGGCAACGACTGTTCCCGCCAGGCCACCCAGAGCCAGAAAAACAGGAAGCCGCAGTAGGCGTCGGCCAGGGTGGCGCGGAACCAGCCGTCCGGCCAGAGCTGGCGTGTGGCGCTGACCAGATCCTGTTGCAGCGAGGCGCTGATTGTTACATACAGCATCAAGGTCAGGACGGCCAGACAGATACAAGTCAGCAACAATTTCATATCAGCGCCCCTTCAGAAGATCGCGTTTCAGCTTGTCGTCGATCGCCGTTTTTCCCAGCCAGATGCCGAAATAGGCGGCGGCGAAGTCGGCCCCTTCAATGACTGTCAGCGGCGTTCCGTTCAGGGCCAGTTCGGTTCCCCGGCCGGGCAGATAGGTCAGGGCGTAGCGGTCACCCGCTTTTACATCCCGGTAGATCGAGTTGATCCGGTCAATCCGGCTGCGGAGTCTGGCCAGTTCGGCCGGGGTCTGGTTGAGTTCCAGGGTTGGTTCGGCCCCTTTGCCGAAATCAGGCCCTTTGATCGATACCAGGTAATGCAATTCCAGCCGTTTCGGGACATCGGACAGGACTTTGTCCGGGGTGACTCCTTCCGGCAGATAGAGCGCCGCCACGTAGGCCTTGATAAATTTCAGGTAGCGCAACAGGGCGGCGTTATGCAGTTTAAGCGCAGCCGGACCGGGCTGAATGCTGTCGGCAAAGGTGACGTTTTCTACGGTCAGGGCATGGGCGTGGGGAGGAAGTGAAGCAAGTGCAATCAGGAGTGAAATAACAGAGATGATGTGATTAGTTTTGCGGGATATCATGGCGACTCCTCTGTAAAACTTCATGGTATTATTATCAGAATGCGGTATAAATGCAACTATCGATCTTGTTTGCTGGTGGTTAAATCTTAATAAAAACTGGACAAGCTATGCAAAGATTCTTAGGGAGTACAATCGCCATGACAATCGGATTGCTGGGACTTGCTGGGTGTGCCGGTGAACGCCCGAATAACCTGGGAGCCAGGGACGGGATTCTGGCGGTATGTCCGTCGTCTCCCAACTGTGTCTCAAGCCAGGCTGTAGATGAAAAACAGCGGATTGCGCCGTTTGCCGTAAGTGGTGATCCGGATGCCGCCTTTGCCCGGCTTAAGCAGCTGCTCGGAAAACGGAGAGATGTAACGGTTGTTGAAGAGTCGCCCGGTTATCTGCGGGTCGAACTGCGCACATTGCTGTTTGTGGATGATGGCGAGTTTCTGCTGGATCGGTCGCGCAATCTGATTCAGGTCCGCTCCGCTTCGCGGCTGGGGTACTCGGACCTTGGCAAGAACCGCAGCCGTCTGGAAGAAATCCGCAGGCAATTTATGGATGAAAAGGGAAAATAATGAGTGTGATGATCGATCTGATGGAACAGGGGTTGCTGCCGGACACAGTTATCCGGCGGGGTATCAGGCGGCTGCTCCAAAAACGTCTGCGGGATGAGTATCATGGTGACACGGAGGTTGAGCGGCTCAGGCAGCGGGATTTTTTCACCCTGTTGAGAAACAGTCCGCTGGCTGTTGAAACCGCTGCCGCCAATGATCAGCACTATGAACTGCCGCCGGCCTTCTTTTCCCTGGTTCTGGGGCCGCGCCGCAAATACAGCAGCTGTATGTATCCGATCGGCGTGAACGGCATTGCCTCCGCCGAGGAGGTCATGCTGGCCGAGGCTTGCAGCCGGGCCGGAATTGCCGACGGAATGGATATTCTGGAACTGGGGTGCGGCTGGGGCTCGCTGACGCTCTGGATGGCCGAGCAGTACCCGGAGGCCAGCATTACGGCGGTGTCAAACTCTGCTCCCCAGCGCGAGTACATCGAGTCGATCTGCCGAGAAAAGGGTTTTGGGCATGTGCGGATCGTGACCGCCGATATGAATGATTTCTCGACCGCCGAAACCTTTGACCGGGTAGTTTCGGTCGAAATGTTCGAACATATGCGAAATTATGCCGAACTGCTGCGCCGCATTTCCGGTTGGCTGAAGCCGGATGGCCGACTGTTTGTCCATATCTTCTGCCACCGTGAACTGGCCTATTTTTTCGATACCGATGGCGAAGATAACTGGATGGGGCGCTATTTTTTCACCGGCGGGATCATGCCTTCCGACCACCTGCTGTTTTACTTCAATGATCATTTGCGGGTTGAAGACCACTGGCGGGTGAATGGCCGCCATTACCAACAGACCTGCGAAGACTGGCTCAAACTGCAGGATGCGAGGCGGGAGCAGATTCTGCCGATCTTTAATGACATTTATGGTGTCGAGGCCGAACTGTGGTTCCAGCGTTGGCGAGTGTTCTTCATGGCCTGTGCCGAGCTGTTCGGCTACAACAATGGTAATGAATGGTTCGTCGGGCATTATCTGCTCAGAAAAAACAAGGGCAGCAGTCTGTGTTAAACCCAATAGAACTCACCAAGGAGGTCGGCGATGATCGTTTTCAATGTCAACGGTAAGGAACGGCGGGTCGAAGTCAGCCCGGATACCCCGCTGCTGTGGGTGCTGCGGGAAAAACTGGGGCTGAGCGGTTCCAAATACGGCTGCGGCGAAGGGCTTTGCGGCGCCTGCACGGTCCATATCGACGGTTTGCCGCAACGTTCGTGCATTACTCCGGTGGGGGATGTGCAGGGGAAGAGGGTCTTAACCATAGAGGGGATTCCGGAAAACAACCCGGTCAAAAGAGCCTGGCTGGATCAGGAAGTTTCCCAGTGCGGCTACTGCCAGCCAGGGCAGATCATGTCCGCCGTGGCGCTGCTGGAGAAAAAGCCTGCGCCGACCGATGCCGACATTGACAGCGCCATGAGCGGCAATCTCTGCCGTTGCGGCACCTACGGGCGCATCCGCCGGGCGATTCACGCCGCCAGCAAAAAAACGGTGAAGAGGGGAGGGCAAAAATCATGAGTGCTACTACCAATATCAGCAGGCGGCAGTTCATGAAAGCCGGCGCTTTGGCCGGCGGCGGGCCACTGCTGGCTTGTCATCTCCCTTTCGGCATGCGTGACGCGGCCGCATCCGGTGAAGCGGTTTTTGCCCCCAACGCCTTCTTGCGAATCGGCACTGATGAGAGCGTGACGGTGATTGTCAACAAATCCGAGATGGGGCAGGGGGTCTATACCTCACTTCCGATGCTGATTGCCGAAGAGTTGTGCTGCGACTGGAAACGGGTCACCTTTCAGTCGGCACCGGTGGCTCCGGAGTACAACCATGCCCAGTTCGGGCCGATCATGGTTACCGGCGGCAGCACCAGCGTCCGTTCCGAGTGGGAGCGCCTGTCACTGGCCGGAGCTGCGGCCCGGGAGATGCTGATCTCCGCTGCGGCGCAACGGTGGAAAGTCGCACCTTCTGCCTGCCGGGCCGAGAACGGTATAGTTCATGGACCAAACGGCAAACAGCTCAGTTTCGGGAAGCTGGCCTCTGAGGCGGCCAAACTGCCGGTGCCAAAAGTGCCCAAACTTAAATCGGGGGCGAAAAAACTGCTCGGCAAGCCGCTCCATCGATTGGACAGCCCGGCCAAAATCAACGGTACTGCCGTATTCGGCATCGACGTTACTGCTCCCGGCATGCTGACCGCCGTTATTGCCCGTCCGCCGGTCTTTGGCGGCAAACTCAAAAGTTTCGATGCCGCCAAAGCTCTGGCTTCTCCGGGCGTCAAACAGGTGCTGGCAGTGGATGCCGGTCTGGCTGTTGTGGCCGACGGGTTCTGGACGGCATTGAAGGGTCGCGAACTGCTGGAGATCGTCTGGGATGAAGGGGAAGGCGCGCAAGTCTCCACATCGTCCATGCACGATCAGTACAAGGCGCTGACAGCTACGCCAGGCCTGGTGGCCCGCCGGGATGGAGATGCGGAAGGAGTGCTGGCCAAGGCTAAACAGCGTCTGGAAGCGGAGTACGAAGTGCCGTATCTGGCCCATGCGCCGATGGAGCCGCTCAACTGTTTTGTGGATTTGAAAGAAGGCAGCTGCCAGATCCGCACTGGCAGCCAGTTCCAGACCGTGGACCGCAATGCCGCCGCAGGGGTGGTCGGCCTCAAGCCGGAGCAGGTTGCCCTGGAAACCACCTTTCTGGGTGGCGGTTTCGGCCGCCGGGCCTGCACCGGTTCGGACTACGTCATCGAAGCGGCCCAGATCGCCAAAGTTGTCAAGCAGCCGGTCAAGGTCATCCGCACCCGCGAGGACGACATGCGGGCCGGCTACTACCGCCCGATGTGGTTTGACCGTGTGTCCGCCTGTCTGGATGAGAAAGGACTGCCGCTGGCCTGGCATCACCGCATCGTCGGCCAGTCGATCATTGCCGGCACCCCGTTCGAGTCGGCCATGGTCAAGGATGGTATCGATGATACCTCTGTTGAGGGGGCCGCCAACACTCCCTATGCGATCCCCAACCTGCAGGTGGAGCTGCATAGCCCGAGAAATCCGGTTCCGGTGCTCTGGTGGCGCTCGGTGGGTCATTCGCACACGGCTTTCGTGATGGAGAGCTTCATGGATGAACTGGCCCATCAGGCTGGAAAAGATCCTTACCCGTATCGCCGCAGCCTCCTGGCAAAACATCCCCGCACTCTGAAAGTTCTGGAAACCGCCGCCATGAAGTCGGGGTGGGGCAAGCCGCTTCCGAAAGGGCGCGGGCGGGGTATTGCCGTGCATGAATCATTCGGGAGCTTCATCGCCCAGGTGGCCGAAGTTTCTCTGGACAAAAAAGGAGTGGTCAAGGTCCACCGGGTGGTCTGTGCCGTTGATTGCGGCAAGATCGTCAATCCGGACACGATCAAGGCCCAGATGGAATCTGGCATCACCTTCGGTCTTTCCGCGGCGCTCTACGGCCAGATAACCCTCAAGAACGGCCGGGTGGAACAGGGCAACTTCCACGACTATCAATTGGTGCGCATGGCAGCCATGCCGAAGGTGGAAGTTCATATCATCGACAGCCAGGAGCCGCCGGGAGGCGTGGGGGAGCCGGGTGTCCCGCCGATCGCTCCGGCTGTCGCCAATGCCCTGTTTGCCGTCAGTGGTGTGCGGATGCGCTCATTGCCGATGACTCCCGAAAAGATCATGACTGCTTTGAAAAAGGGGTGAACCGTTGACCGATCTGGAACTTTACGAGGAGATTGTACGACTGACCCGCCAGGGTGAGGCATTTGCGTTGGCTACGGTGGTCGCACATGGCGGCTCCTCACCCCGTAAATCGGGGGCCAAGATGCTGGTGAGAAGTGACGGAAGTTTATTGGGGTCGGTGGGTGGCGGGCGCGTTGAACAGGAGACCGTCGAGGCGGCTCGTGCGGTTCTGGAAAACGGTGAGCCGCGCACGCTGGAATTTATCCTGACCGAAGAGCATGGTTACGCCTGTGGAGGCAGTATGTCGGTCTTTGTGGAACCGCAGGGGCTTCGGCCGCTGCTGGTTATGTTTGGCGCCGGACATGTCGGTCGTGCGGTCACCGCTCTGGCACACGGTTGTGGATTCCGGGTGACTGTGGTGGATGAACGCCCGGAGTGTGCCGCATCGGCTCTGCTCCCCGGAGCCGACCAGATCATCTGCGCCCCCGTCAATGATGCTTTCAGCCGCTTGAATCTGGAACCAGACAGTTTTGTCGTGATCGCTACGCCGGGGCACCTGCACGACTTTGATGCCGTGCGGGGATGCCTGGCTACCAAGGCCGGTTTCATCGGTTTGCTTGGGAGTCGGCGCAAGCGGGAGGTGCTGCTGAAAACTCTGGAGGAGGAAGGATATGGCGACGCCCAGCGGGAGCGGGTGATCACACCGGTCGGGCTGGATATCGCGGCCCAGACTCCGGAAGAGATCGCCGTCAGCATTGTCGCACAGCTGGTTTCTCTCAGGAGAAGCAAGTGACCGGCCAGGTTGCCGCCATTCTTCTGGCCGCCGGAAAATCCCGCCGGATGGGAAGCTGCAAGCAGCTGTTGCCGCTTGGCGATACCACCCTCGTTGGACGTTGTCTGGATACGCTTATTGCCGCCGGTCTCTCCGAAATAATTGTGGTTGTTTCACCCGAGGGGATTGAGGTGGCCGAAGCTGCACGGCGGTATCCGGTCGAGATCGTGGTCAACAGCCGTGCGGGCGGTGATATGGCATCGTCGGTGCGGCGCGGGCGAGATGCCGTTTCATCCGCTGCCAGCGCAGTTTTGGTAGCCCTCTGTGATTGTCCGCTGCTGCTTCCGGCCACAGTTTCTCATCTGATGGCTGAGCATGGGAGATGTCCCGCTAAAATTATAATTCCCTGTCATGACGGTCGCCGAGGCCATCCGCTGCTTATCCCCCGCAGCATTCTGGATGAACTGTCCGATTCAGAAACCTTGCGCGACCTTGTGCGATGCGACCCCGGCCGGGTTTGCTGCGTGGAGGTCAATGACCCGGGAGTTTTGATTGATATGGATACGCCCGAGGATTATCATAAAATCTGTGAAACAATCGGATCTGTTTGAAGTAATAAGAAAGGATTGTCTGATGAAACTTTTTTCAAATTGCCAGCTTGCTGGAATTGATCTCAAAAATCGGGTCGTCATGTCCCCCATGACCCGTTCCCGGGCACCCGGCAACCTGCCAAACGAACTGATGGCCAAGTATTACGGACAGCGGGCGGGTGCGGGATTGATCATCACCGAAGGAACCTCGCCGTCACCCAACGGGTTGGGGTATGCCCGCATTCCGGGCATGTTTTCACCGGCACAGATTGTCGGCTGGAAACTGGTAACCGATGCTGTTCACGGGCGGGGCGGCAAAATCTTTATCCAGTTGATGCATGTCGGCCGGGTGGGAAACCTGCTGAACCTGCCGCCCGGTGCGGAGTTGGTGGCTCCTTCGGCGGTCGCCATGAGCGGTAGGATCTGGACCGATATCCAGGGGGAACAGCCCTATGATATGCCGCGCGAGATGACGCTGGAGGATATACGGTTGGCGGTTGATGAATTCGTCCAGGCCGCCCGTAACGCCATCGTTGCCGGTTTTGACGGTGTCGAGCTGCATGGAGCCAACGGCTACCTGATCACCCAGTTTCTCGACCCCGGTTCCAATCGGCGCAATGATGCCTACGGTGGCGACGCGTCCGCCCGCAACCTTTTTGCCCTGGAAGTCGCCAGGGAGGTTGTTGCCGCAATCGGCGCCGATCGTCTCGGAATCCGACTTTCCCCCCATGGTGTCTTCAACGATATGAGCGGCACTTATGACGGGATCGCCCTCCAGTATGCCGAACTTGCAGCAGGTCTTGGCCGCCTCGGACTGGCCTATCTGCATCTGGTGGATCACTCGGCCATGGGCGCGCCCAAGCCGGATCCGGTTACCGTAAAAGCCGTCTGCCATGAATTCCGCGCTGGCGGCGGACGGGCGATTATACTCTCCGGCGGTTATGACCGGGAGCGGGCCGAAGCTGATCTGCAGAGCGGCGCGGCTGACCTGATTGCCTATGGCCGCCCTTTCATCTCAAACCCTGATCTGGTTGAGCGGATGAAGAGCGGGGCTGCGCTGGCCGAAGCCGATCAGGCGACCTTCTATACGCCCGGTCCGGTCGGATATGCTGATTATCCCTTCTCTGCCGGTTAGTCGTAGATATGGGAGATGGTTGCGATACAATAAAGATGACGAACCGTTTTACGGGGGTGATGGTCTTGACAGCGGATTTCAGAAATTCTCTCAATAACTGGCGTTTTTCTCATCCGAATGCTTTTGCGGGCCAGTGCGGCTCCATAAGCATCGTCAGTTTTCTGGTTTTGCTAGGCATCGGCTGGCTCGATTACATAACCGGTTACGAATTCGGATTTTTTATATTTTACTTCATCCCGGTAGCAATATCTTCCTGGTACTGCGGGAGGCGGCTTGGGCTGCAGGTGGCGGTTGTCTCGGCCATCGTCTGGTATCTGTCTGATAAATATACCAATCACCCCTATTCGCGCTCCTACCTGATTTACTGGGAGATGTTCATGCGTCTACTTTCGTTCCTTACCACTACCCTGACCATTTCGCGTATCCGGGGAATGGTTCTGAATGAGGAGCGTATGCTGGCAGAACTGCTGATCATGAAAGACGAGCTGGAATTTTACAGGAATACGTCCCGGAGCGAGCCTCTTCCGGATGCAACCGATCGACCATGAAGGGAGGCAGTACATGACCATCCGTCGCATTGCCAAAATATTCAAAAGCCGTCCCACTGTCGAAGGGGCCGGTGTGCACCTCAACCGTGCTTTCGGCTATTCCCAGGTGCCGCAGTTCGACCCGTTCCTGATGCTGGATGATTTTCATACCTCCAACCCGGACGAGTATCTGGCCGGTTTCCCCTGGCATCCCCACCGCGGCATCGAAACCATCACCTACGTTCTGGAAGGTTTGGTGGAACATGGCGACAGCATGGGCAACAAGGGTGTCATCTCTGCCGGCGATGTGCAGTGGATGACCGCCGGCAGCGGGATCATTCACCAGGAAATGCCGCAATTGAGCCCGACCGGCACCATGTGGGGTTTCCAGCTCTGGGCCAACCTGCCGTCTGCGCAGAAGATGATGGCGCCCCGCTATCGGGATGTAAAAGCATCCGACATTCCGCTGGTGAAATTTGAAAACGGCGTAACGGTCAAGGTTATTGCCGGTGAGGTCGGAGGGGCGAAAGGACCGGTCGGCTATATTGTGATTGAGCCGGAAATGCTTGATATCAGCGTGCCGGCCGGTACGGTATTCTCCCATTATCTGCCGACCGGACACACCGCCTTTGCCTATGTCCTGGAGGGGGAGGGGTATTTCGATGACCAGCGTGATGCTTACGCTTATGAAATGGTCGGGCACGGTTGGTCGGATACCGAGCGGCGCTGCGTCTGTGCGCCTGAAACCGTGGTGTTGTACGAACATGCCGGCAGTTCGGTGCAGGTGGCGACCATCGACAAGCCGCTGCGCTTCCTGTTCGTATCCGGCAAACCTCTCGGAGAGCCGGTCGCCTGGTACGGCCCGGTTGTGATGAATACCCAGGAGGAGTTGAAGGTTGCTTTTGAGGAATACAAGCTTGGCACATTTGTCAAGTAGCCACTCAAATTAGGTTGACTGAAAAGGGGGTAGGATCATGTGCAAGATATTGATAGTACACTACAGCATGTATGGTCATATTTACCGTATGGCCGAAGCGGTTGCGGAAGGTGTTCGTGAAGTGGCCGGTTGCGAGGCGCTCATCAAGCGCGTTCCTGAAACATTGACGGACGAAGTGCTGGGGATGATGGGGGCGGTTGACGCCCAGAAAGGGATGGCCCATATCCCGGTTGCTACTGTTGATGATCTGGCCGAGGCCGATGCAATCATCTTCGGTACACCGACCCGCTTCGGCAATATGTGCGGCCAGATGCGCCAGTTTCTGGATGCAACCGGCGGACTATGGATGAAAGGGGCCCTGGTCGGCAAGGTTGGCAGCGTTTTTGTGAGTTCTGCCACCCAGCATGGCGGGCAGGAATCGACCATTCTCAGTTTCCACACAACGCTGCTGCATCAGGGAATGGTGGTGGTAGGTCTGCCGTACTCCTTCGCCGGGCAGATGGGGATTTCCGAGATAACCGGGTGTTCTCCCTACGGCGCCTCAACCATCGCGGGTGGCCAGGGAGAGCGGATGCCGAGTGAAAATGAATTGGCCGGAGCGCGCTTTCAGGGTGCCCACGTGGCCAAAATCGCCTTCAAACTTAAGGGGTGAAATTTAATCTTAGAAAGGAGAGGAATCAATGGGATCAAAAGGACGCGAGATAATCGGGATGGACGTAGATGAACTGCTGGGGCTGTTGCGAAAGGCTTACAGCGACGAGTGGCTGGCCTATTATCAATACTGGCTGGGAGCCAAACTGGTCAAAGGGCCGATGAAGGATGCGGTCGGAGCAGAACTGCTGCAGCATGCCACCGAAGAGCTGATGCACGCCGACATGGTCGCCATGCGCATCATTCAGTTGGGGGGTGTGCCGGTCACCAAGCCGGAAGAGTGGTACAAGCATACCAACTGCGGTTACGAAGCGCCGGATGATCCTTTTGTAAAAACTCTGCTGGAGCAGAACATCAAAGGGGAGCAATGTGCAATAGGTGTTTACAAGCGCCTGATGGACATAACCAGAGAAAAAGACCCGGTCACCTACAACATGGTTTTGACCATCCTGCAGCAGGAGGTAGAACATGAAGAAGACCTGCAGTCGCTGCTGGAGGATTATGAGCTGCTGGTCAGGGCTTTGAAGGGGTAGTGTTTAAATTGTGCAGCGCTGCGACTACGAACCTAAAAGGGGAAGAATGTTCAGACATTCTTCCCCTTTTCATTTTATGCCGGAATCATTTTTTCAACAGTCAGCTTTAGATCATTTATCCTTCCTCGGAATCACGACAATCCCCGAGTCGGTTACAGTGTAGCCGTTAGCGCGGTCGTCGTCATGATTGTAGCCGATTATTGAACCGTCCGTGATTACGACCCCTTTGTCGATGATTGCTTTTTTAATCCTGACATGGCGTCCAACTGTGACGTTTTCAAACAGAATTGAGTCTTCCACCAGGCTGAAACTGTTGATTTTGCAGAGCGGCCCGAGGATTGAGCGGTTAACGGTGCTGCCGCTGGTGATGCAGCCGGCGCATACGTATGAATTTATGTTTTCTCCTCGTCTTTCGCCATCGTCAAAGACAGTTTTGGCCGGGGGAAGATTGCCCTGGTTGGTCAGAATCGGCCACTTGTAGTTATATAGGTTCAACTGTGGAGAAATATGGATCAGATCCATGTTAGCTTCATAGTAGGAGTCAATCGTGCCGACGTCCTTCCAGTAGCCGCGTTCTTCCGCTCGCATACCGGGGATGATATTGTCGTTGAAGTTGTAGGCGAAAACTCTGTCTCCGCTTTCCAGCATCATCGGAATAACATGTTTTCCGAAATCAAGATCCTCATGCTGTTTTTTCCCTTCCAGTAGTACCTCGATCAGCTTCTTGGTGGGGAATATGTAATTTCCCATGGAGGCGAAGCAGGTCTCTCTTCCCGGAATGGTTTCAGGATTGGCAGGTTTTTCGTTGAAGGCGACCACGCGGGAATCATCATCAACCGAAAGTATGCCGAAACGATTTGCTTCATCAGTGGGTACTTCCAGTGCGGCAATGGTTATGTCGGCCCGGTTCATGCGGTGCGAATTGATCATTTGGGTGATGTCCATCTTATAGATATGATCACCGCCAAAGATGGCTACATAGTCGGCGTCCGACGACTCAACGAAGCGGAGGTACTGAAGGATGGCATCGGCCGTACCTTTGAACCACTCTTCGCTCTCGCTGCTGGTTTCAGGGGAAATAGCAACGTAGAATTCACCCAATCCGGTCCACTTGCCCCAGGACTCACGGATATGCTTGTTGAGCGAGTAGGCCCGGTACTGGGTCAGGATATAGACTTTTTTGATGCCGGAGTTGAACAGGTTGCTCAATACAAAGTCGATGATCTTGTATTTTCCGCCAAAGGCGACGCTGGGCTTTGCCCTGCGAATCGTCAACGGGCTGAGCCGTTCGCCTTTTCCCCCTGCCAGCACCATTGCGATGGTGTTTCTGCCAACATTGTCTATGGAATACATCTCTATTTCCCTCCTTTAGTGTAGTTCAAATGCATAAAAAGCAGTCTCAAGAAGATCCTGATTGCTGCTGATATCAGTTTGTATTTTGCCGGTCATATTGTGAGCTGGCGGAGGAGGACGTTTTGCCAAAATTACTTTGATTAATAAATTGTTGATATGAAAAATAAGCAATTTTAAGCGTTACGTCAAGTTGTATGAGGATGGCCCATGTAATGCGGGCTGAATCGAGCAAATGGCTTGCCTGATTGACGAATAAAGGTATATAGTTCCCAATTCAGACGAGTGGAAATTTCCTTTTGAGGGTGCGTAATAGTGTCATGGAGATCCATAGGCATATTTGATTCCGGTGTAGGGGGACTTACTGTTCTGCGTGAGATCATCCGCGAACTACCTCAGGAAGACACGGTCTATTTTGGCGATACCGCCCGGGTGCCTTATGGCACAAAATCTCCGGAAACGGTTACCCGTTACGCTGCTGAAATAGCAGCCTTTCTGCTCAAACGCGATATCAAGCTGCTGGTGGTGGCCTGCAATACCGCTTCTGCTGTGGCGCTCCCAAGCCTTAAGCGAATGCTGTCGATACCGGTGGTCGGTGTTATCGAACCGGGGGCCCGTCGGGCGGCAGAGGTTAGCCGGGCAGGCCGGATTGGTGTGATCGGCACGGCCGGTACAATCCGCAGCAGTGCCTATACTCGTGCGATTAAACGGCTCAGGCCGGAAGCTGAAGTCTTGACTCGTGCTTGTCCGCTTTTTGTTCCATTGGCCGAAGAGGGGTGGACTGATAACCAGGTAGCGCGTCTGACGGCCGAATGTTATTTGCAGGAGCTGAAAGATGCCGCCGTGGACACTCTGGTGTTGGGATGCACGCACTATCCGCTGCTGAAACCCCTGATTGCCGAGATTATGGGGCCGCAGGTGGCGCTGGTGGATTCGGCAGAAGAAACCGCTCGAACTGTCGCCTCGATCCTGGCCGATAGAAATCTGCTTCGGCCGGAGGCGGAAAAAGGGAATCACCACTATTATGTCAGCGATATACCGGCTGGTTTCATTCGCGTCGGCAACCGGTTTTTGGGCGGGCGCTTGGGGGATGTGTACCAGGTTTGTCTGGACAACGAAGAGGGGGAGTGCTGAAAATGCCGTCGCAACCGCGAAAACAAATCAACATAAATATGCTGATACCATTTCTGATTATCGCCCTGGTTTTTGGAATAATGATTTGGCAAAAGTACCGCGATAGCAGGGAAGTTCCGGTTGCACCGCAGATGCAGCCGATAGTTGGCAAGCGGACTGTTGTACTGTTTTTTGTGGCGGACGGCACTCGGTTGGAACGTGAAGCACGCGAGCTGGAGCATTGCGAAAATACCGATGCCTGTATCAATGATGTTCTTAATGAACTTCTTAATGGTCCGGTTGGCGAGTTTGACGAACCTCTGCCGGAGGGTACTGTTGTAAAATCAGTCCGGGTCGATAAGGATCTGGCCACTATTGATTTGAACGACACTTTTGCCAAAGCCATGTTGTCAGGCAGTTCTGCTGAAATGCTGGCGGTTTATTCGATTGTGAATACGGTGTCGGCCAACTTTCCTCAAATCGCCAGGGTAAAGCTGACCGTTGAAGGCGCCGACGCGTCGAAGCTGCGTCACCTGGATCTGTCTGAAGCGCTCCTTCCCGATTATACACTTACAGAACCGCCTCGTCCGGAATCGAACGATGCTCCACCATCCAAACCAACAAAAAAGCATAAAGGAAAGCCATGAAACCATTTCTTGAAGCAATACGGGAAAAAGCGCTCATTCTTGACGGCGCCATGGGCACCATGCTTCAGGAGCGCGGCCTCAAACCGGGCCAGTCTCCCGAAGAGCTGAATCTGACCATGCCGGATGTCGTCGCCTCGGTGCACCGGGATTACATCAATGCCGGCGCCGACATCATTATTACCAATACATTCGGCGGGACACGTTTCAAGCTGTCTCATTACGGGCTGGAAAACCGGTTGGCCGAGATCAACAGCCGTGCCGTGGAAATTGCCCGCAAGGAAGCTGACGGAAAGTCTTATGTCGGGGCATCGATCGGACCGACCGGTCAGTTCGTTGAACCGCTGGGCGAGGTTTCGTTCGACGCCATGAAGGATGCATTCCGTGAGCAGGCCCAGGCGCTGGTGTCAGCCGGGGCAGATCTGATAAGTCTTGAGACCTTTCTGGATATCAAGGAATGTCGTGCTGCGGTTATTGCCGTTCGCGAGGTTTCCTCCACCATTCCGATCATAGCCATGCTGACTTTTGATGACAATGGCCGTTCCGTTCTGGGAACTCCACCCGAAGCCGCCGCCATAACACTGGCGGCCGCCGGTGCCGACATTGTCGGTTCAAACTGCGGTCTGGGAGTGGATGGCATTTTTGACATCTTGTGCCGCATGCGGAGTGTGACTTCACTGCCGCTGATCTCGCAGGCAAATGCCGGATTGCCGCAGCTGGTGGGTGACAAAACGATTTTTCCCGGAACACCGGAAGAAATGACCGCTTATCACGAACGAATGATTGCCATGGGTGTTCGTGTCATCGGTGGTTGTTGCGGGACGACGCCCGAGCATATCCGTGTCATGAAACTGGCCTTGGCCAATGTTCAGCAAAGCTGGAATACTCAGAAGGTGACGACCGGCGCCACCCTCCTTTCCAGCCGTTCGGGCTGGACATCACTGGGAAATGGCGCCAAGACCGCCATCATCGGCGAGCGGATCAATCCGACCGGTAAAAAACTGTATTCCCAGGAGTTGCAGGAAGGGAAGGTGGCCTACATACGGCGTGAGGCGATTGAGCAGGTCCAGGCCGGGGCCACGCTGCTGGATGTCAACGTCGGCGCACCCGGAATTGACGAAATCTCCGCCATGGAGCGGGCTGTGTTCTGCGCCAGCGGAGCTGCCAGTGTGCCTTTGGTACTGGACTCATCCAGTCCGGCAGCCCTGGAAGCCGGACTCAAGGCCGCTGATGGCAAGGTGCTGATCAACTCTGTCTCCGGCGAGCCCAAAAGTCTCAAAAAAGTTCTGCCGCTGGCCAAAAAATACGGTGCCGCCGTAATTGGTCTGGCACTGGACAAAAACGGTATTCCTGACAGTGCCGAAGGGCGTCTTGCGATTGCCCGCCGCATCAGGAATGCCGCCCGCCGATTGGGTATTCCGGATTCGGACATAATCATAGATTGCCTGACATTGACCGTCAGCGCCGAGCAGAAGCGCGCTGCTGAAACGCTCCGTGCCATTCGAATGGTCAAGGAGAAGTTGGGGCTTTCAACGGTTCTGGGGGTCAGTAATATCTCTTTTGGCCTGCCGCAGCGTCCACTGATTTCTTCGGCCTTCTTTGCAATGGCAATGGAAGCCGGTCTGGATGCGGCCATTATAAATCCGAAAGACAAGCCGATGATGGATTCCTGGCGCTCGGCGATGGTTCTGCTAAATCGTGACCATCAAGCTACTTCCTATATCGAGGCCTATCGTGGCGAGCAGGCATCTGCCTCTGTGCAGGCGCCGCTATCCAACGAGCCGCTCTCGATCCGCGAACGCCTGACACAGGCGGTAATAGGCGGTGATCGCGATGGTATCGTTGCACTGGTTGAGGAGGCGCTGAAAGATGGCATGGCGCCGCTTCAGATCAGTAACGAAGGCTTTTTGCCCGGTCTGGAGGAGGTTGGTCGCCGCTTTGATAAAAATATCTATTTCCTCCCGCAGGTCATGCAGTCGGCCGACACAATGCAGGCTGGTTTTGCGCGCCTTAAACTGGAGATGAAAGGCCAGAAATTCAAAAGTCTGGGGCGAATCCTGATGGCAACGGTTGAAGGGGATATTCATGACATTGGCAAAAATATCGTCTGTACCCTGCTGGAAAACCACGGCTTTGAAGTTTTTGATATCGGCAAGAATGTCTCGGCTGCCACCATCATTTCCAAGGCAAAAGAGCATGCTGTTGATGCGGTGGGGTTATCAGCCTTGATGACAACCACCATGTCGGAGATGGACAACGTAGTCAAAAAACTGAAAGCTGCCGGCATCACCACCTTTACAATGGTGGGTGGGGCAGTGGTGACTCAGGAATATGCTGACCGAATTGGTGCAGACCTGTACGCACGGGATGCAATGGAGGCGGTTGCCAAGGTCAAGCTGTTGCTGGGAGTTAAAAGCTGACGGAGCCCCGACTTGAAAAATTTACTTTGGAGTGTAACCGATAGTAATGGTTATTTGCCGTACAACCGCTTTGCGCCCTAGTTATTCTAAGTGGTTGCATTTAGCCGGGAGTATGTGATACCGTCAAATGGCGTAATTCTGCTGGTGGTGATCTATGGTTTTGGGTTTCAATCACAATCTTATGTACAAAGGTGAGGTGTTCCACGTCCAGACCGAGGATAGTGGTGCCTCCAATCCGCACATTATTACCCTGCTGTATCGTGGCGGCGTTATCATCAGTTCTAAAAAAACCAGCTATTCCGACATTCTCAAGATGGATAATCTTGAGGTTGTGGTTGAGGAGCTGATGAAGGAACAGCATAAGAACATGATGCATCGCCTTAAGGCTGGCGAGTTTGATGAAAAGGCTTTTGCGATCAAAGCGCAGTTGATAGCAAACTACGAAATATCCTCTCCAGAACCGGAATCCGACCCGGTTGCCGACCTGTTTGGACAGCCATCAGCTCCTGTCTCCGCTGGAAAAAACGATATATCGATGTTGTTTGAAATGCCGGTGGCGAAAAACGGGCAGGAAACCATTTCAACTATCAGCAAGCCCAAATCGGACACCTCCGGGAAGGCTGACAGCCTCGACGCCGCAATTCTCTCCTTCTTCGGAAACCATGATAAAAAGTCTTGACTGCAAAGGCTTTACCTATCTGACGGCCCTGTTTCTCGTCATGATTATGGGCATCATGCTGGGTATGGTCGGACAGTCATGGAAGACGATCATGCAGCGTGAGCGCGAAGAGGAGCTGCTGTTCCGTGGAATGCAGTACAGGGATGCAATCGCCCGCTATTATAAACCCGGTCTTAGGCAGCCTACACCATTGCGTGATCTTAAGGACCTGTTGCAGGACCCCCGCTCGTTGACCACCGTACGCTATCTGCGACGTTTGTATCCTGACCCGATCACCGGCAAGGAGTGGAGCGTGATTGCCGATCCCAACAAAGGCATCAGCGGCGTATTCAGCCCCAGTACACAAATGCCGATTAAAACCGGCGGTTTTCCTGACGAACTTTCCGATTTCGCCGGCAAGACGTCCTATGCCGACTGGAAATTTATTTACAATACACAACCCGCTACTGCCAATAATAAAACAAAGCCCGCCACCGGCGGAATGCGCTAGCTGTCGCGAGAGAGAATGTTCATATTTCGAAGTCTGACAACGCGCATTATTGCTACAACCATTACTCTGCTGGTTGCCGGTATTTTTGCGTACGCTTCCTTCAATGTGCGTCATCAGCAGGAGATGCTGATTGAAACGGCCCGGGAAAGCACCGAGCTGCTTCTGCATACGGTAGAAAGCAGTATTTACAATACCATGCACATCGGCAATATACAGGATGTTGGCTCGATCCTGTCCATGGTCGGGCAGCATAACCAATTGGTGGGAGTGCGCATATTTCATCCACATGGTGTCATATTGCGTTCGTCCTTACCCAATGAAGTCGGGCGGACAGTCAATGCAAAGGACTACAATCTTTACCAGACTCCCAGAAACTACGGCATTTTTGACCTGCCGCCATACGGAGAGGTCCTGGCAATGGTCAAGCCGATCTACAACGAGGCTGCCTGCCATGCCTGTCATGGTGATAAAGCCCGTGTCATCGGTGTCCTTAACATAAATTATTCTCTGAACCGTACCAAGGCTCAGATGCTGGAAGCATCAAGAATCTTCATCTTCTCATCGATCGCCATCACCGTATTCCTTGCCATCACGATCTCGTTGATTCTGCTCAAATTCGTTAAAAAACCGCTAGATAACATGATCGACACAATGTCCAAAGTCGAGAATGGAGACTTTGCCGTTCGTATTGAACATAAAGGACAGGATGAAATCGGGCGCCTGATCGTCAGCTTCAATTCGATGGTAGACCGACTGGATATCGCCAAAAATGAACTTGAAAAACTGCACTTCCAGCAGCTTGAGCGAGCTGACCGGCTGGCGTCGATTGGAGAAATGGCAGCTGGCATTGCGCACGAAATCAAGAATCCCCTGGCAGGCATCTCGGCCGCAGTCACCATTATCAGAGAAGACCTGGATTCCGAAGATCCTCGCGGCGAGATACTTGGCGAAGTGCTCCAACAGGTAAAGAGGCTCGACAAAACCGTTAACGATCTGCTCTTTTTCGGCAAACCATCGCTGCCCGAGCTTTCCTGCATAGATATAAATTCGATTATTACCACGACCTTGAAGTTTGCTTCCCAGCACCGAGGCAGTGTCAATATAGAGAAAATTGTGGAGTTGGAGCCCGGATTACCGCCTGTTTACGCAGATGATAAGCAGATGCAGCAGGTCTTTCTGAACATTCTTCTGAATGCCTGCCAGGCAATGCCTTCCGGAGGGGTTCTGACCGTAAAGACTTCCCGGATCCATCGCAATGAAAGCGAGTTTGTCAGAGCTGACGTTTCCGACACCGGTCCCGGGATCCCGCCTCAAATACTTGAAAAAATCTTTACGCCATTTTTTACCACCAAAGCTCAGGGGACCGGATTAGGGCTTCCGATCTGCGCTAAACTTGTGAATTTGCATAATGGTGATATTCGCGTCGCCAGTGACAACGACACTGGGACAACATTTACAATTGAATTACCGGCCTGTCATATAGGCGACAATGACGTTAGCGAGGAATTACATGAAACGTAATAAACTGTTGGTTGTGGACGATGAGCATCTGATTCGATGGTCGCTTGAACAGAACCTTAAAAAGCAGGGCTATGATGTGGTTACTGCGGGTACCGGAGAGGATGCGCTGACTCTGGTGCGTGAAGAGCAGCCGGATCTGGTGTTGCTCGACATTCAGTTGCCCGGTATCAGCGGTATCGATGTGCTTGAAAAAATCAAGGAGCATGATGAGGACATCATTGTGATTATGGTCACCGCGCATGGTGGCTTGGAGATTGCGGTCAATGCGATGCGCCTGGGTGCATACGATTATGTCAGCAAGCCGTTCAACCTTGATGAACTTTCGATGACAGTCAAAAAAGCGCTTGAAACGTCAGACCTCAAGCAAGAAGTTGTGCGGTTGCGCGGTGAAGCTAAAAAGAATGTTGCGCCAAATATTATCGGTGACAGCCGTCATATAAAGTATCTGATGGAAGTTCTCGAAAAAGTGGCCAAAAGCGAGGCCTCGACCGTGCTTGTACAAGGCGAATCGGGAACCGGCAAGGAGCTGGTTGCAAAGTGGATCCATTGCAGTTCCAGTCGGGCTGAAAAGCCGTTCATTGCCATTAACTGTGCCGCAGTGCCAGCCACTTTGCTGGAGAGCGAACTGTTTGGCCATGAAAAGGGCGCTTTTACCGATGCCAAGGCAACCAAAAAAGGGTTGTTTGAATTGGCTGACGGTGGCACGGTTTTCCTTGATGAGATCGGCGATATGGAAATGGGAATGCAGGCCAAGCTGCTGAGATTTCTTGAGGACCGTTCTTTCAGGAGGATCGGCGGTAGCCGCGTTTTCACCGTTGACGTCAGGATTATCTCTGCAACAAACAAGGAACTGCACAAATCAATTGAGGAAAAATCGTTCCGTAACGACCTGTATTATCGTCTGCAGGTTATCCCCATTTTTATTCCGTCATTGCGGGAACGCAAGGAAGACATCATACCGCTGGCAACACATTTTATCAGTCTGTACAACAAGGATTTCAATAAAAAAGTGCAGGGTATTTCGGGGATGGCCGAACGGATGATGGTTGATTACAGTTGGCCCGGAAATGTCAGGGAGCTGAAAAACGTCATTGAACGGGCAATCATACTGGGTAATGACGAAATGCTGCTGCTGGAACACCTGCCTTTGGAAATCGTTGCCAAGGCCTCAATGCAGGGCGGAACGCCGGTTTCTTCGTTTCGTTTGCCACCGGAAGGAATTGATATTGAAGAGGTTGAAAAGGAGCTGATCCGTCAAGCCTTGGAAATGGCCGATTGGAATCAGTCAAAAGCCGCAAAGAAGCTTAACCTTGGTATTGATGCCTTCAGATACCGGATGAAAAAATTCGGTTATCTTAAGTAGTTAAAAAAAGGTGTTTTTGTTGTGATGTTGGCACCCACTTTGCTTTGTTTAAACTGTAATCAGTCAGGATACAATGCCTGAAAACAACGAGCACCCGGCAAAAATCTCCACAATAACGGAGGCATAGAATGTTAGCAGATCAGAAAAACACAAAAATTAGCGTAGCGATCATGATTGTAATAGCGGTTATTTCGCTGGCAATCAATGCGGTGGCGGCTACAGCGCCTGCAGTTTCCACCCTCGCTCCACTCGACAAAGGTGTCCAAACGCCGCTTAGAATGGCGCTTGACCAAAATGGCGATGTTTTTGTGGCTGATCCGCGATCTGGCGGAATTGTTGTGCTGGATCAGTATGGGGTGGTTTCGAAAATCATCCCGACGTCAAAATCTGTCAACGCGATCGCACTTCTAAACCCGTTAGTCAGCAACATTCCAGGCGGGAAAATACTGGCAGCGTACGCAGACCAGGTAGTGGTTCTTGATCAGGCAGGGGCAGAGGTGGCCAAACTTGGTACGGGAGTCGGTCAGTTCAGCCGGGCAGCCGGCATTGCAGTTGATGCAACAGGCAAAATATATGTCACAGACTCCGGAACATACTCGGTCAAAATATTCAGTTCTGCAGGTAATTACATCAGTTCATTCGGCGCATATGGCGCCCCACCAAAAACTGCCGTGTTTATGCAGCCGACGGCAATATCTGTGGTTACCACTGCTGCTGGACAGCAGCTTGCTGTAGTTGACACGGTTAACGGCAACATTCAGTTTTTTACCACAGCAGGCGTGTTCGTGAAAACGGTTGGTGCCAGCGGCGCCGCCAGTCCTCTGCTTTTTACCTATCCGGTCGGACTGGCATTTGATTCGGTTTCCGGCGTTGCAAATCGCATGTACGTACTGGATTCCTATCAGGGAAATATTCAGGTAGTTGATTTGTCAGTTGATCCACCAAGCTTCCTTAGTTACATCGGGAATTATGGTTTTGGCGTCGGCCAGATGTCAACTCCCAGTGATCTGGTCTATGACACCGTTAACGGCAGGCTGCTTGTCTCGAACGGGATGAGCAATCTTCTAAGCTTCGGGATCGATGGCGGATCCAACCCGTTCAACTCGACCCCGCCGACAATGACAGTCGCCCAATCAGCTATCTCTGTAAATATTCCTTCCGCAGACCTTTCAGGAACGGTTGAGGTTGGTTGTTCAATAACAGCTTCCGTCAATACTACTGCTCAGGCTTCGGCTGCCGCTTTCCCCTCATCTTCATCATGGTCGCTATCGGTAACCGGTTTGGTTCCCGGTCTTAATACTGTTTCCGTTACTGCCAAAAACCAGTACGGAGCCACTCTTACTAAAACAGTTTCAGTTACATTCGTGCCGCCAAATCTTCAGCTGACCGTTGGTTCATTCCCTGCGTTGACAAACCGGGCTGATGTGACATTGACCGGAACGACTGAAACCGGTTCTACTGTTTCCGTTTACAATTCGGCGACGAACATTGCCGGACAAGCCAGCGTGATAGATAATGTCTGGGTTTATGTCGCGACACTTGTGGAAGGCCCCAACGCCATTTCAATCAGTTCAGCAAAAAGCGGTTCTTCGTCTGCCAGACAGGATATTTCAATAGCTCTCGACACAAGAGCGCCTGTGGTTGCCGTTTCCATGCTGAATGACGGAAGTGCAACATCCAATCAGGTCCTGAGTGTGTCCGGAACAGTGACAGACCAGAATCCAGCCTCACTTACAATCAACGGAAATCCGGTTGATCTGCTTAACGGACAGTTTAACACCGCCGTTACCCTGAATTACGGCTCTAATGTCGTGACAATTACCGCAGTAGACCCGCTTGGAAATGTTTCTTCAATTGCCAGAACGATAACATTCAATCCGGCGATGCAGAGTGTTGCCGTCCAATCGCCGATGGATGGAGCGATCACCAATCTTCAGGATTTAAAAGTCACTGTCTCCGCACCGGATGCAACTGCAGTCAAGGTCAATGGTTTACAGGCTTTGCCGGGAGATGTCGTCGGCCAATGGGTAGCAATGGTCAAACTTGAAGCCGGAATAAATACGGTGCTTGTTGATGCGCTTGACGCATTCGAGAGAACCGTACAGGAAAAACGCACGGTTTTTTATGACAACATTGCCCCGACGGTGACGATAGTGACCCCATCACAGGATATGGCTACCACAGCCCCCGGCATCACGATAAAAGGCCTGGTAAGTGATAACAGCGAGATCAAGAGTATCGCCGCCACAGTCAATAATGTCGGAGTACAGCTGACGCTTGTTAACAACGAATTCAGCCTGTTTGCAGAACTGGCACAGGAAGGCGTTTACAACATTGCCGTAACTGTCACGGATGTTGCCAACAACCAGTCCACGGCACTTCGCACCATCATCCATGACGTCACCGCACCGGTGGTTACTATTGACCCAATACTTGTTTCAATGCCTTCCAGGATTGAAGGAACTGTCGAAGCCGGCGCAACCGTTGTTGTAGCTGACGCTGCCGGTGTCACCGCTCCGGTTGTCATGAACGGAAACCGCTGGTCTGCCGACCTGTCATCGTCAGCCATAGAATATTGCACCCTGAGCATTACCGCCACGGACGCTGCCGGAAACGCATCCGCCAAATCAATTGCAGTACCGGTTCCGGATGGCGACCTGGATGGCGACGGCAGGGTAACTGTGATGGACGCCCTGAAGGTTATCAAGCTGGTGGTTTCGAATACACCGCCGTCCGCAAGCGAACTTCTGCATGGAGACGTGGGACCGCTTCTGAACGGCAAGCGTAACCCGAACGGCAAGCTGGAAATCGTGGACGGCATCCTGATTCTCAGGAAAGCTCTGGGACAGAGCGCCTGGCTGCAGTAAACGCAAAGATTATTTCAAAGATATTTTGAGGTGAGTTATATGGCATCAAAAACATTCAACATTCTTTCGGCCCTTTCGGCGGTCGTGCTGACATCAAGCATCGTTTTTGCATTACCCGATGCATCAACTGTTACTGATGTCCGCTATACGGTTCACAACCTGTCCAACAATACGTTGATTGCCAACGGTTTGGCAGGAGAGGGGCGGAACTATGCTGCCAGTTCGCTTGGACAGGCCAATCAGGTCTGTGTGTTCTGCCATACCCCTCATAATGCATCTCCTTCAATTCCTCTTTGGAACAAGGTTTATACTCCCGGAGTTGAGAGCACTTACCGGCTTTATACCTCTTCAGCAACCCTGACTCCGACCGCCAAGGCTGCTAAAATAACGGCAGACAGTGAATCAATGCTCTGTCTGAGTTGCCATGATGGGAAAACCGCCATCAACGTTCTGCACAACTCAAGCTACCGCGACAGTTCCAGCGGCACTGACGCAGTTGTTGACATTGACGGCACTTTTTCCGGAACTGGTCCTTTTGCGCTTGGCGATCAGTGGTCAGGCGGTTTTTCCAGTCACAACTACCCCAACCTGGGTGCCATCCGTTCTGCTGATGGAAGTATTCCCAGTTCGGCAGCATCTCACAATGGCACCAATCTGACTGATGATCACCCGATCGGATTTTCATACACAGCGGCACAGGCACAGGATGCATCAGGTTTGAAGCTGACACCGGATGCCGGGATAAGGCTGTTCGGCCCGACAAAGCGGGTCGAATGCTCAAGCTGCCATAATCCGCATGTCTACTACGGTTCCGGATTGGCAGGCAGCGGCAGAGTCTATTATGACACAGACATAACGACGCCTCTGGTGGCGACAGCAGCCCAGAAAGCCAGAACACCTTTTCTGACCATGTCCAACACCGGCAGCGCCTTGTGCAAAGGTTGCCACATTAAATAAGTTAACACTGAAGATAGCGTACCAGGAGCGAGCCATGAAAAAAAATATCAGCCTCATACTCTTGTCACTTGCATTGCTGGTGGTCATGCCATTTTCAGCATTTGCAATTGTGGCTCCCCACACTAATACGACTCAGGTGGGGTGCTCCAGTTGTCACAATGCAACGGCGTCAGCTCCTACTTCTTTCAGTAACATGTGTGTGACCTGCCACAAACCTGGCTCTGCCAACGTAAACGTGACGGCCATTTTTTACCAGTCGGACGCTGCCAACATTTACAATCGTTTTAATGGCTTTTCAAGCGGTATCGCACCTGCGAAGCTCAAGTTTACCTCCCACAACTGGGCCGGTTCTGAGGATGCCCCGCAGGCTGGCGCCAGCAGGCCCACCAATGTGGTCTTGAACCCGGCTACCCTTGGAACTAATCTTTCCTGTGCACGCTGTCACAACGTCCATCTTGCAAGATCATCCGCTACCAACTCCGCACCATTCCTGCGTTCACTGAACGATAATGACCAGATGTGCCGCGACTGCCATCGTACTCGCGACACCTCCAGCCACCTGCTTGGATCACACCCGGTTAACTTCAGATATACTTCTGCTACGTCAAAAGCCGTTACAAAGCCTGCCGAGTACTTCGTGCCGCCCAGAAACGCAAATCCTGCCAACCCAACGGCAGCCATGAAACTGGTTAACGGCAAGATCTTGTGTACTTCCTGCCATGCGGTGCACTATGCCGACTCCAACAGCGGCACAGTTGACGGTCGCAGTTCCTGGGCAAACCTGTCATCTTCACGCGGCATGCTGCTGCGTACCGATACCTTTGGCAAAACCGACGCAATCAGCTCGGTTAACATCTGTACCAACTGCCACAACAAGCCTAATCACCAGACCTACGCCGGTTCTAAAACCAACTCGATGCCGATTCAGTGTGTGGACTGCCACTCCGGCCATGTTGAATACCTCAAGCCGGAAGATGTTGCCCTTGGTGGCGACTATGCCAAACCAAACGTTTACATGCTGCGCCGCTATGTCAACTATTCTGCCGGAATCAAACTGAATTCGTACCGCCGCAAGGCATTTTTGACGAGTACCTCCAGCACAGCAACACTTGCCAATAGTGGCAGTGGTACAGCAATCTGCCAGGCGTGCCATAATCTGCCCACAACAGTTTCTGACCACTCTACCGCCACTTCAAAAAATGAATGTACCGTTTGTCACGGCAGTTCGCTTCATGCGGTTGAGCCGCCGATTGGCTGCACCGATTGCCACGGTTCACCACCACAACACACCGTTGCCGGTACGATCAAGTACGGCGCAAATCCGTCCAAGGGCTATGCTGTCTATTCTTCAATAAACAATACAGCGCTTATCACCAGAAGTTACTTTAACAGCGCAACTTACAAGAACGAGTCTACGGCCGGACACCCGACCCATGCAGCCGGCAAACCCTATACTTTTGCATGCGGACAATGTCACAACAAAACATCGGCTACCCATTATAAACAGACCTATCAGGATGTCCCCTTTACAACTCCCGGAATTCTTTCTCCGGCTGCTGTTTTTACTCCTGGTAACGTTACTTCAACTTGCTCAGCCGCATATTGCCACAGCTACGGTATGGCGACATTAACAAAATCCAAGACGATTTCATGGGCCGCCGGTGTTCGTGGTTCGATAGTCAATGCCGGCGATAATCGTTGTGTGTCGTGTCACAATGGCGTCAATGCTACCTATTCCAATCTTTCTACAAACTCGCACTTCCGCCATGTAGACAACAAGGGCGCAGGCAAAGTCATTACCTGCGACGTCTGCCACTCGGCTACTGTGAGCGGGAATTCCACTATTTCCAATTATCCGAACCATGTTAACGGCGTGCGTGACCTCTCTTTCAGCGGTTCACTGGCCACCGGTACAACATTCAACGGCACTACCTGCACAACTTACTGCCACTCCAACGGCAGTGGCACTCCAGCCATTGTCACACCGGTCTGGAGCGACCGCAACACCGGCAAATGCGGTACCTGCCATTTGACGGCTGTGGATACCGGTTCCGGCATAATGTCCACCGGAACACACTTTACCCATATATCCAGCACCTATGGGCCAAAACGCAACACCAACAGCACCTGTAACGCCTGCCATATTTTCTCTACTGAACTGGCCAGCTCGCATGTTGATGGTTCAATCTCAAAAAATAGCGGCGCGAACTTCTGTCTCAACTGCCATGCCCAGTCTACGCCGGTCTGGACCACTCCGGTCCGCCAGACTTGCCAGTCATGTCACAGCGGCCTGGGAACCGGCAGCACCGAATCAGTCGCAAACCGTTCCTGGTCAAATTACGATGCAACCGGTGTCCAGGCTCCTTTTAAATCCTACTCAACCTTCAATAATCGTGGTCACGGGGCATTTGCTTCCATCGTCTGCTCCAACTGCCATAATGCGAACAGCAAGCATATTGACGGTGCTCTGACCGCCACCGGGTCATATCGCGGCGCGCGTATCTTCTCCAATCTGTCCGGTCTTGACGCGACTTACAGCGCCGACAAGCTCTGCATCGACTGTCACAACGACGTGGCTAACGGCGGACGGGGCATTGTCACCAATGCCAGTAAAATGAACTTCCTGTCGCACGTTTCCGAGAGGTCTGTTCCGACCACTTCACTTTGTGTTTCCTGCCATGATTCACACGGCACATCCAACAAGGTGATGATTAACAAAACCTTCAACGTTTACACCGGCAATGGTCGCGGTGCTGCTGTAAAAACGGTCAATTTCACCAACATGACAACCGGCTTCGTAAATGCCTCCCGCACCGGCATCTGCCAGGTCTGTCACACCAACACCAAGGTTTACAGAAACTACTCATCCAAAACAGGTGTATATGTCGGCACAGTAACCTTCAGCGGCAGTTGGGGACATATGGGCAATAACAAGCGCTGCCTGACCTGCCACAAGCATGACGCATCGCAGTTTGCCTTCAGGGTGACAGGCGGCGGAGCATGTAACGCCTGTCATGGTTACCCACCAGCCACCAATGCTCATGCGTCTCACATAACTGTGGCATCCGCCAAGCCGATAGCTGACGGTTTCGCAGGGACTACCAACAACACAATGGCTTGCGGTACCTGTCACTTTAACGGCAGCCAGACAACTTTCGACACTGAGCATACAACCTCTGCCAACGCCAGTATCGATGTTCAGGATTCACTGAAGTTCAACAATACGGGTACGCTGGATAACAGCAACTACAATCCGACCTTCAGCTGCTCCAACGTAAGCTGCCACTTCAAGGCTTCACCAACATGGAAGTAGGGTTTATGTTTATGAGTTAATGACAATATTGGTAGTTTATGATATCACTCCGCGAGGTTTTCTTCGGCGAAGTTAAATTAACACAGGCTTATTACCCCGCTGTTTCAGCGGGGTAGTTCCATTTTTGCACATATGCTCTTTTCAAGGAGTTTGTCATGATAGTTAACTTTCGATCGGTTTTCAGTATGGTTCTGCTTGCATTAATGCTGATGCTGATGCCCTTGGCACTTCCTGGGAGCGCGAATGCTGCCACCGGTGCGGTCACCAATTGTTCCGCCTGCCATGGTTACCCTCCGGTTGACTCCGCGACCAGGGATTTTGCAACCGGTCGTTTCACCGGAAATCATGACACACACTTCAGCGCCGGAAACTGTCAGATATGCCACAATTCCGTCGGTGCAACCGAGTACAACCACAGTATGAAAAGTTCGGTTGCTGGTGTGAATTACATTAATATGACAGGCATAATTCACAATTCCAGGATGGGAGCCGCCTCAAAATACAATAAGGGAGTCAAGTTTGCCCAATCTTCAACACCCACACTCTCTACCTGCTCCAATGTAAATTGCCATTTTGAAACCACAACGCCGACCTGGGGGCAGGCAGCACCCTGGTCCAGCACCAAAACAGCAGCTAATAACGATGCTAACTGCTCCAACTGCCACTCCACAACCGGATTGTCGTCCGGCACACACACCAAACATATCGCGGCCGGCGGTGCCACACAGGCAGCTTGTTCAAAATGCCATCCGGATTATAATTCGATGGCTGGTACGGCTGCCTTTCAGCATGCGTCAAGCGGCAATCTTCCAATTACAGTAACTTTTGCAGCAGCTCCAAACCTGGGTGGCACATATACCGGCGGACGAACCGGCAACAATTTTCTCCCGAGCGCCGCGCAGAGTGCAACCGGTTCCTGTTCAGCACTTTACTGTCACAGTCCCGGCAACAAGGCCAGCAGCTATGATCCTCCCAATACGGCGCCTGCCACCTGGGGGGGGAGCCTGAGCTGCAAGGGTTGTCACAAGGCCGATTTTGCCTCCGGTGACATTATGGTTTCAGGTAGTCATGGTCGTCATGTCGGCAGCACGGTTTATAAGATTGATTGTGTTCGCTGTCATGTTGCTACCGTTAACGCAGGCCTCTCCATCAAAAATGTGGCAAAGCATGTCAATGGCGGAGTTGATCTGGCTTTTGACTCCAGCAGCTCGGCTATTAATGGAACTTATAAAGGATCTCCGGTGCCGTTGGCGGTGACACCCGGCACATTGCCCTACGGTACTTGCGGCAATGTTTATTGCCATTCCAACGGACAGAACGATACCGGTGTTGGAATAACCTACAAGGCTCCGGTTTGGAATACCCCTTCAACCGGTCAATGCGGCAGTTGCCATGATGTTTCAGCTGGCTTTGGTCACGGAACCGTACAGATTGCTACAGGAAAACATACACGACACCTCGCCTTTGATTTTGGTATGGTTAGCGCGGGCGATCGCTGTACAATTTGTCATGATATCGGCAACAACTTCACCAACACGGGTTGCAGCAACTCCTGTCATGCTGGTGCTGCCAAACATGTAAATAATCAGGTGGATGTGATCATTCCGTCGAACTTCGGTGCATCGGCCAGCTACTCTGGAACACCCAAACCGGGCGACGGTTACGGCTCCTGTTCGTCTGTCTACTGCCACAGCGATGGCCAGGCAACACCAGCATACGCGCCCGCCATCAGCTGGAGTGCTGCTGCTCTTTCCTGCACCGCCTGCCATGGCGGAGGCACGGTGAACAGCCCGGGGGGCACACCTCTTTCCGGCGCTCATCCCCGCCACACCAACCCCTCTGTTAATACTGAACTGGGAGTCGGCAATGGCTTTGGTTGTGTTGAATGTCATGCCAAAACAGTGTCATCTGATACTGTCGTAAATAATCTGACAAACCATGTTAACAAGATATATAACTATTCCGGCGCCCGTGCCCGCGGTTCTGCTCAGTATACGCTGGCAACAAAATCGTGCAGCACGCTCTATTGCCACAGCAACGGCAAGCCCGGCACCGCAGTTTCCAAATTCAACAATCCGGCGGCCTGGAACAGCGGCACTGTAAACCAGAAGTGCAATTACTGCCATGGTCGCCAGGGGCACACCCCCGCAGTCGCTTTTGATAACGATGCCGCATTCAGCCTTTTCTCCTCCACCGGCGTGCCTAACTACACCAGTGGTGCAGGCGGCACTGATATTGCCAACAGTCATCGTCAACACATGGCACAGATGGCGACCACCGACTACAGCAACACCCAGGTCTGTTTCTCCTGCCATAGCGCAACCGTTGATATCTCCACCGGTCGTGCCACAACAGCTGCAAAGTTCCGGCCCTACTCGTCACGCCACGCCAGTGGAGTGATAAATGTAAAATTCAAGGCATCAATCGCCGGCACTTATAACGGCGCAGTCGGTACCAAAACCTGCAGCGCAACTCTTTGCCACGGCGGGACATCGCCCAAGTGGGGCGCTAACACCACCAACGACGGCTGCACCAAATGTCACGGCACACCTTCTGCGTCGGTGACAAACACAACCAAATATCTGGTTGCTCCACCATTTAATACGTCCCAGACATCCGGGACACCGACCGGCGCGGGACAGGTCAGCAACAATCCGAAAGTCGGTGCGCACCAGACTCACATACAGTTCCTTAATGGCTTTAGTAACTACAGTACACAGACTTTCCGTTGCGAAAACTGCCACGGTACTTTGCCGACGACTACGGCGCACATCACCGGCAGCTCCGCACCGGCCTTCCAGGGGATGGCAACCAAGCGCGGCGCAATGTCACCTTCCTGGACTGCGGCGTCACTAACCTGCAGCAATACCTACTGTCACAATCCGGCTGGCACAGGCGGTACTTTGAACGCGGCCAATGTCGGCACAAGAACTTTTGTGTCATGGACCGCAGCATCTTATCTCGGGGATACAGCCAAGACTGAAACCAATTGCAACCGTTGCCATAAATCTCCCGGCACTGTCGCAGGGACGATTACGGTCACATCGATAATCAGTCATGCCTCTTTTACGATAGCTACAAACTGTACTCCCTGCCACGGTCACAATGGTGACACCGCTGGTGCTGCCGGACGCCGCCATCTGGATGGAATAAAGTATGGCGGTGGCAACTGTGACGCCTGCCATGGTTATCAGGTCGGCTCCTGGGCAGCCGCACCCTCCATCAACATAGAAGGAAAGGGGGCGCACGAAAAACATGTCGCCTACCTGACAACGAAACGATTTACTGTTTCATTGGACCCGGCCGTTGACCAGTATGCCTCTGCCGCAACGACCTGGACTAATGTTTGCGGGGTTTGCCATGGCAGCACGCCTGGCAATCACCTGAATGGCACGGTCAACGTGGCGGTCAGCTCCGCTTACTATTTTGGGGTTTCAGGTTCGACTTTATACAGTGGCACACCTGCCGTTTCTTCTGCTACAACGGCTAAAACATGTTCGAACATTAGCTGCCACTATTTCACTACACCGGTTTGGTCGGCTTACTAAGCGTGGGAGAATATATAATGGGAAAAGTTATCAATATGAGAATGCCGTTTGTAAATCTGAATATGAAGGCCGGCCTTGTTCTCTTTCTCACGCTGGCGGCATCTTTATTTCTGGATGGCGGAGTCTGTTCGCCCAAATCGGCCGATGCAGCGATCACCCAACTGGTAAACTGGACTAAAGCTTATGATCAGGTCTCCGGAACCGGTTCAGGTTTCAATGTGACAGTTCCGACCGGTACCGGCGCATATCGCTTCATGGTTGTAGGCATCACACAGACATTTGCAGCTTCAGCCACTCAGGCCAACCCGACTACAATTACCTACGGGGGGCAGGCTCTTACCAGTGCGACAACCAACGCCGCTACCAGCAACCGTACGCATACCTGGCTGTACTATCTGAAAGACAATGCCGTCATGGATAACACGGCGCGTCCATTGAATGTTACTCTTGCCGGAACACATCTTAATTTTCAGGTGTGGGTGGCCGTTTATGATGGCGTGGACCAAGCTGCTGCTCTAACCGTTGGAACTGGCATTACGGCAACGGCAGGCTCAGGTCCGGCACAGCTATCTTCCGCCATGGCGGTAAATGCAAACCAGCAGGCGGTTTATATTTCCAATGTAAACAATGGTGTCACAACCGTTATCCCCACATTTACAATCAATGCCAACTGGACCGGAGCAGGCACCTCGACAGGTTCATCGGGTACCACAGCCTGGGACGTGGATGTCGCCAATCGTAGCATCCCCGGCTCTAACACAACGGATAATGCAGCTACCAGCGCGATAGCTCCCGCCGGTAATATCAGATACGCCATCAGCGCCATGAGTTTGCCGGCGTTTGTGGATTCTACTCCTCCGACTGGCGGGACATTGTCTGTTACGGCAGGAAGTGGACAAAACAGTCTTTCCTGGACGGCCGCCTCGGATGCCTTTGGCATTGCCTCGTATGTCCTCCGTTTTGCAACGGGAGCAACTGCACCGGCGGATTGTCTGTCCGGTACTTCGGTTCCCGGCAGCCCTTTTTCATCGGCAACTTTTTCCACCATACACTCCGGATTGACCGGTGGAACCCAATACTCCTACCGCTTGTGTGCGACCGATACAAATGGCAATACATCTACCGGTTCCACCGGGAGCGGTACTCCGAAGCTGTCGAGTTCCGTCACTTCCTGCGGAGGTTGCCACGGTTACACATCCACATTCAACGACGGCGCCTCCCGCAATGCCGGCGGTCTTTTCCAGGGGAGTCACAACAAACACGTTATTACCCAGACAATTGTCTGCTCAACCTGTCATGTGGCGCCTGCCACGACTACAAGTGCTGATTATGGTCACAGCACCGGCCAGGTCCAGATGGCATCACCTTTGAATGGAGGCAGTTATTCCAGGGGGGCATCGTTTGCCGTCTCGAATACTTTTACACCGGGAACCTGCAACGGCACCAATTGCCATGGCAACGTATATTCAACCGCCGCCGGTGCATCCATCGCCTGGGGAACTGCCGGCAGTGGCTGCGGCACTTGTCACACCGGTACTCCGGGTGTTTTTCAGGGTAATGGCGCGCCCAATACAGGCGGGCACAACATTCACATGACAGCTGGCGCAGCGTGCGGTGATTGTCATGTCGGTGCGGTGTCAGGAATAAGTGGTGGCTCTAATCATGGTAATGGAGTGATAAACGTTGCTAATGGTTATAACAGCGGCACAGGAACTGCCACCAAGCGTGCCTCCGGCGGGACGTATTACACTTGCTCGACTGCATCGTGTCACGCAAACCCCTACGCAGCTGCTTCTGTTACTACGAACGTTTGGAGCCCAACCAGCACCGGATGTGGCGCATGCCACAAAAATGATGCAACCAATGCTAATCTTGGAGCATTCACCGGATATTCTTCGCCTGCCACTACGGTTGGACCCAAAACTGGTAACCACGTTGATCATCTTAATTATGCCCGTTATGTCTGCAATGATTGCCATGCGGGTGCGGTGTCAGGTTCATCCGGTGGTTCCAACCATGGCAACGGGGTGGTTAATGTTATCCAGTATGCCGGGACGATAACCAAGCATCAGACACCATTCACATATCTGACTAACGGTTGCGCAGCGGCTTGTCATATTACCGCAACCTGGGGTACCCAGCTTGGTTGCATTGATTGTCATGCTTCTACCATCACGCGAAAAAAAGGTCGGCCGGGCACTACTTTGGCAAATGTGGTTGACGAATTGAATGGTGGCACACAGGTTTGGGGGCATAAGCGTACGGCTGCTTACGCTGTCGCGAACTCGGACTGTATCGTTTGTCACCTCGAGGGTGTGATGGCCACGGGTAAAACAACTAAATTCCATGCTGACGGAAATATTGATCTGCGTGACCACGCCACGGCAACTGCAGACCAGAGAATAACCGACTTGGCTGGCGCATCCTTTACTTTTGCCAGATTTTCCACGTCTTATGCTGCCGGATCAAGAGCTTCCACAATATCAAACACTTCAATTGATAACGTTGTAACTCGCAAGTTCTGTCTAGGTTGTCACAAGTCGGGCGGCTCTTCCAATGCGACGGCCGGGCAGGGTGGTATTGCCGCTGGTGGAACATCTCTCAAGCCTTTTGGTTCTGCTGGCGGTACTGCACTTAACATCAATTCGCAATTTGCCACAACAAACTCTTCTAAGCATCCGGTGCTTGGGCCGCTTAACAAGGATTTTCCGACGCAGGCAAGGCTTAATACGCCTTACAATGGATTTACAAGGGTGGGAACGTCCGGAACCCTGGCTAATGGTGTCGTAATGAACTGCTTTGATTGTCACAATGTTGTCGGGACTCCGCTGACTCTGCGCACCGTCGCTGCCCATGGTAATGCGGTAACCATTCGTGGCACGTCCACCGTCAGTGGAACTCCAAGTTCAGCTAACTACCCAACTCTTTGCAGGGTCTGTCATGCCGGTTACGAGAGTAGCACCGCTACCAATGGGCATACAGCCGGTTCGGCATTGGGTACCGGCCTAAACGCTAATAGTGGCATGACGGCTTATCTTGCCTATGGCTGTAATGTTTGTCATGCAAGTGCCTACACCGGCGTAGTTCGTCCGGTCCGCGGCGAGGATGTTCATGGTGTCAACATCTTGCCGACTGGTGGCGGAACTTCTTCTGGCCGATGGTCTACCGGTACGGACAAACGACCATATGCATTCATTCGAAATACTAAGGACTTGGGCACCCACCAGCCTAAAAAAATAGGTGCTACCACCTATACACCACAGTGTGAGATGGGCCCCAGCGGTGCTTCAGGGCCAACTTGTTCTAATCAGGGGACTAAGTCGTATAGCCCGGGTGGAACCTACTAAAATCAACACCATTTCAACTGTCCACAAAGCCTCGCCCGCAAGGGCGGGGCTTTTCTGGTCAGAAGCCAGTATTCTATAATGGGGGATTGCCAAGTAAATGCGTTTATTGATACTTCTTGTGGTGGTGGGGCTCACAAATGTTGCCTGCTCCCTTCTCGGTTGCCCGAATAAAGTTACGCCGCACGCCGCAACAATCTCAGCAGCTCATTGTACAGTGGAGAGCCTTTCCTATATGGAGCTTCGAACACTTGCTGATTCAGGTCAGCTGATTGCAGGTTGTAAATATCGCATAACAGATTTTAGAACCAGACACACCATGTTGCTAACTCAGGATATAAATACAGGTCCAACCGAGATATTGATCGTTACGGCTCTGTCTGCAAACTCTTTGCAGGCTACTGCATATTCTGAGTCGTATCCACAGGATCTTATTGAATATGAATTGGTGAATTCTTCAAGTGACACTGCATTTGATAGGGGCAGGATAACTTTTCGTCGCGACACACGAAAAAATATATCCTCCTTTGAGGATTGGCGGAGTGTCAAATACCGCCGTGGCCTGAGTCCTGAAACCGGCCGCTACACAGAACCTGTCGATTACAGCCACGGTTATGTTGATAAATATCCATTCAATAATTCACCGGATCCTCTGTTTTTCAAAAATATTCGAATCGAAAGATCCGCTGGTGGACTACTTCCGGATATAGTTATCGGAACAGGCAATAGCAAATGGACTTCCGATATTCATATCGGCCAAGGGAGCACTCGCATTACGATTGGTGACAATACTGATACAATCGAAATTGCACAGGTTAACGGGAACATAACCATTGGCGATAATTGCACGCACATCCGCATCGGTGTGTGCAGTGATTATGTCTCAATAGCTGATCGATGTTCGCTGCTAAATGTAGGTAGTAACTCGAGTCAGATTACAATTAAGGACAGTGTCGCTAATTGCAATATTGGTGAAAATGTTTTGGGAATAACGGTAGGAAACGGATCTCCTTTGTCGGAAGTGTATATCGGCCACGGTGTTAATTTTGATCCCGCCCCCGTTATTACTGCCCCTGGGGTTATAGAGAAATTCATGTCAACCGTTGCTGTAACGGTTGATATAACCGGTCAGACCACTCTGGAACTTGCAGGATACAAGTATGCCGGGATCATTAAGCTGGCCAGCCAAAATGCTTCCGAGTCGTTGAACCAATTACATAAAACACCGGGTCCCAACGAGACCAATTTTCCGGTTGAACTTCGCCCAGAGGCCGGTTTGAAGGTTACTTTGACCGGTACACCCTACGAATCGATATCTGCCGATGGTCAGATTATGATCAGAGGTGATGTGGTTTTGGATGGAGACAGGGGTGATGCTTTCACTCTTAAAAGGAAAAAAATGGGAGATTTTTCCGTGTTTGTGGAAGATTCTCGATCAGTTTACTGAATACTATTTGATACGGTAAACTTTGACCTCGCATTTGAGTATGGTTAAGTGAAGTTCTGATATTATAATCACACCTTGAGGTTTTACATGAAAATAACCAGTACTTTGTCTATGGTCGTATTGACTGTACTTGCCATGTCCGGTTGTATGAAGTCGCCGGAGCAGCCCAAGTTCTCAGCCTTTAATACAAAGTCTGCAAAGCTGGCAGAAATTCCTGCCGGTTTCGAGGTTGACGGCATTACATTCGGTGTCAATGGCCGCCAGGTCGCATTTATTACGATAAAAGACGGCAAACGCTCCATGTCTGTCGATGGCAAATCAACTCTCCCGTTTGATGGCGTCAGAGACTTAATTCGATACAAAGACTCTGATAAATACGCTTTTGTAGCTAGTAAAGGCGGTAAAGAGTTTGTTGTGGTAAATGGATCGGAAGGCGTATTATACGACGCCATAGACTGGCTGATGTTTGCCCCGGATGGTCGAGTTATCTACGAGGCTAAACGTGGCGACAAGTGGCTTGTCGTAACTGGAAAACCCGAAAGCTCACTCTTTTCTGCTGGCGTCTCAACTCCAATAATGAGTTCGGATGGCAAACTACTGGCCTATGTTGAGACGCATGGCGAAAATAAAAAAGTCAATCTGCGAGTCTGTACGCTTGAGATGAATGATTGTATAAGTGGAAACGATTATGATTCTATTTCCGGAATAAAGGGTGACCTCACGAGTTCTAAACTCTCGTATATAGCGTTAAAAAATAACAAAAAATGTTTAGTTACGGTTGATTTTAAGGCACCGGGTCTGAAAGAAAAAGAATCAGCTTGGTATGACGAAGTGACGTCGTTCAACTTTTCTGAAGACGGGGAGCATCTAGCTTTTCTGGCTGGGCGTGGTAATAAGAATTTCTTGGTTAAGAATAGCGTCGAAACGATGATTCCGCCACATGAAATAGTTTTCGACCTGCTTGTAGCGCAAAATGGACGTGTATTTTATACGACTTTGGCCAATAACAAGGTGCGGGCATTTTTAGATGGTGTAATGATCGGAAAAGAATATGGTGGTATTGAATATCCTGTCTTCAATAATGATGGGACTCAGATGGCATATGTCGTGAATAAGGGGTCAAAAAGCTCAGTTGTTTTGAACGGTGTGGAAGGACCTGAGTTTGACAAGGTTGTTACTCCACGCTTCTCTCCTGATGGGAAGATGATTGTGTATCGTGCTCGCAATAACGGCAAGCGATTTGTCATCGTGAGCGATTTACAGGGTAAGATTACCAGGGAACATCCTCATTATGAGGCGGTTTGGGATGTTAGCTTTTCTCCGGATGGCAAATCAGTTGGTTACGGTGTAAAGGTTGGCAATGAGTTGTGGTGGAAGGTGGAAAAGTTGTAATGAGCAATATTGATACCCCTTCAGGCTCAGAGCCTGAGCAATATCCGATAGAGCCGCGTTATCACCCTATTCATAAAATACCCCGGAAAATTTATGATTTCTTTGCATCAGCCAGGTTGGCCATGGCGTTGCTGGTCATTATTCTTGTCTGCTGTCTGACCGGTGTCACCATTGTGCGTGGAGAACAGGCCTGGAACCTGATTTTCAACTCGCTCTGGTTTAATGCCCTTTTGGTGATTCTGGTTGTGAATATAGCCTGCTGTTTTTTTGGCAGAATCTGGTATCGGAAACTGACAGTTATCTCATTCGGGATGATACTATTTCATGTCAGTTTTGTGGCGATACTACTAGGTATCGTCTACAATAGCCTTTTCTACTTCAGAGGGACAATACGTCTGACTGAGGGGGAGGTGTTGCTCAGTGGTGACCCGCAAAGCTATGACATAATCGATAAGGGACGTTTTTTCTCGTTTTCAAGATTGAAGGGAGAAACATCACTCATCAGGGTGAATACCGGGTATAAGATTGGCGGTGAAGACAAGCGGGCTGCCTACGAAGTGTCGGTGGGAGAGGAAGATAATAAAAAACAGGGCGTAATTTATATCACCCATAAATTGACACACGACGGTTTCGATTACTTCAATGACAAAGAGGGCTACTCCCTATTGGTTACACTCGCAGATAGGCATGGGCATGAGTTGTACGGAGCCTACCTTCCTCTTCAAAGCATCAAACAGAAAGACGATAGTTACTTGTATGCCACCGGACATAAAGAGGGCAGTAAGGTTAAAGCGAGTGTTGTCCTGTTTCCTGCTCCGCCCGTGAAACCTTTGTTTGCAATGCAGCTTGCGTATCAGCTGTCAAAGGTTAAAGAACGCGACGGAGTGGCCGCTTTTGAGCTTTATGCGCTTGATAACAATGGCATGACAAAAGATGGTCCGCCGTATGCGACAGGAAAAGCGGCTATTGGCGGAAAGTTTGCCGCCGGTGAATATGTCCTGTCGGCCAAAGAGGTCCGTTACTGGGTGGGGATGATGGTTCGGTATGAGCCGGGAAAAACGATCGTCTTGACAAGTTTGTGGGTCGCGTTGGCCGGTATGATTATCACCACTACCGGGCGTATGCTAAAAAGCGGTAAAAAATAGTCCTAATTAATTGACAGTTTGTCGGGCATGGTGTTCATATGTTGTTACTTTACCGGGAGGCCACATGAAACCTGAACTTATGTTGTTTTGGACTGCAGTTTCGCTATATGGTTTAAGTACTTTCAGCTACATTTTCGGCATGATTGCCAAACAGGACAAGCTGTTTTCAGTGGGCCTGTTCAGCGCTTTGGCAGGATTTTTTCCACATGTGGCAGTGATTGCCATGCGTTGGTCTGCAACCGGCATCAGCCCATTCATCTCCATTTCGGAGTCGCTGACCCTGGGTGTATTCATGACGATGCTGTTGTTCCTCGTGTTTCAGTTCAGCACCAAAAAGGTCCGCCCTCTGGGAGTTTTGGTCATGCCGGTTTCGTTTGTCCTGCTGGGGTGGGCCGGCACGTTGATGAAAGAGGTTGCCGCGACCCTGGCCCCGGCTCTGCAGAGCGGCTGGATCTGGGTGCATATTGTCGGCGCTTCGGCCGGTTTTGCATCGGTGTTGATCGCTGCCGGACTTGGGCTCCTTTACCTTCTCAAGGAAAGAAACTCCGGCGGCATATACGAAAAGTTGCCGGATTTGAATGTTATTGATGTGATGGCATACCGCTTTGTGTCCGGCGGATTCATTCTATATAGCCTGATGATGATATCAGGCTGTTTCTGGTCCAATCAGGTCAAGGGAAATTATTGGGGGTGGGATCCCGTGGAAGTCTGGTCGCTGGTGTCCTGGCTTACCTACGGTATATATCTGCATCTGCGGGTGACCTTTGGCTGGCGCGGTAAAAAAATGGCGTGGTATGCGCTGATTGCCCTGATTGCGATGATTGTCAGTTATTGGGGGATTCCGTTCACCGTGGAAACATTCCACAGCGGCTTCAGGATCGATCACAATTGAGCCGCTAACGTTAAGGAGTTGCATGTGTTTAAATTGTCGGCACTTGTTGTAATAATCAGCTCTGTCTTGTCGGTCTCGGCCTGTACCGAAAAACAGGCTGAAATGGCTTCTTCGCAAGACCGGAAAGAGCCCGCAAAGACGGTTCATTCCGGATCTGCGGGGCCGGCCAGTTCAGGAGAAGCTGCCGTTACGGAAGCAATCAAAAAGCAGGTTTTGCCCGATTTCCCGGCATTGCCAATCGGAACGGCTCTGGATAATTATTCGCATTTTACTGCTCATGAGTGGAAGGGGACCCAGGCCGAAACTGGCAAGTATTATGTCGATTGTATCGGCTGGCTTGATGCGGGCACAATGGATGTCGCCAGTCTTAAAGATGGCGTTTCAAGGCGTGGTGTCGCGGTGAAATTTGTGGTTGTGCAGGATGGCTCATTTCGGCTGGCGATGATTTCGAGGCTTGAAGCCAAGTCTGATGGCAGCGTAGTTTCGTATCCTGCTGCTGATGCGAAGTCGATTCTGGAGAGGATATACGCAAATAAGGAAATCACATTCTGATGAAACTTGCCATTATTAAGCCCCCCCTGCCGTTTGGTTCGACTCCGGTCGCTCCGCCGATTCTTGAATATCTGGCAGCGCTTACCCGTCGTGTTGACCCGAACATTGATATTCAATTGATCAGCACCAGTGCAACGCCGGATGCCATTGACAAGCTGGAGTGCGACCTTGCCGCCATCAGCCTGCTGACGCCGACGTCGGTCCCCGGGTATCGGATTGCCGATAAACTCCGGGCTCGCGGCATAAAAGTGGTTTTTGGCGGCATGCATGCCTCGGCAATGCCGGAGGAGGCCAAGCAGTACGGAGATGCGGTGGTCATCGGCGAAGCTGAGTCAATCTGGCCGGAGGTGCTGAAAGACTTCAGTGCCGGGCAGTTGAAGCCTTTCTACCGTGGGGAGCAGATTGCGCTGGACGATCTTCCAACACCGCTATACGGGATGCTGCAGGATGGCCACAGGTTCCGGATCGTAAACACTTCCCGCGGATGCCCTTATAATTGCACGTTTTGTTCAGTCAAGCCGTTCATGGGAGCCGATATTCGCTTCCGCCCCATCGATCACGTTGTGCGGGATGTTTGCGCGATTCCGGAGAAAATGTACATAAACGGTGACGAGAACATCTGGTGGCAAGGCTTCGAACAGCGGGCTATTGATATGTTCACGGCCCTGAAGGGGAGCGGTAAGAAGTGGATGGGGTTCGGAAGTCTGCGTCCGGTTTTGACCCCGGCAGGTTCCAGGATGCTGAATGCGGCCCGCGAAAGCGGAATGCTGACAGTATGGGTCGGTTGGGATGCTATTTCCGATGACTCTTTGTCGGCATACAAAGCAAACGGTAAAGTTGGTGTGGATCGTGAACGCGCCGTGCGTACTCTCCGGGATCATGGGATTGATGTATCGCTGTTTTATATGCTTGGCAGCCGCGAAGATACCATGGACGATTTCAAGCGTTCCATTGAATTGGCGGATCGCCTTGGAGTGAGCATGCATCCTTCGTTGGTGGTGCCTTATCCGGGAACGGAGCTGCGCAGCCAGTATGAGCCTTATCTGTACAAAGAACTCGGTTGGGAACACTACTCCGGCGCTTATGCATTGTTTGAACACCCGGACCCGGCCATGACTCCGGAAGCGCGGGAGGAGGCCTTCTATGAAAGTTCACTCGAGATCCTGAGCTTGCCACGGGTGCTGCGCCACATGTTCAAGGTGCCGTTGTCCGGATTTCCTTATGCCCACATACTTTCACTGATGAACCAGCTGCCTGTTCGCAAAGGGATGAAAATTGCCTATGAAAAATGGAAGGAAGAAAAGGGCGAGGTGAGGAGAAAACAACTCCTCGGTTAAACAGCGGTGTCGGCTTCAAGGCCGAATTTTCGGGCGAAGTAACCGGAACAGCGCCTCATCAGCACACCCGGGATGATTGCAGCCAAATGGTAAGGAAGGAACTGGCGGATGCTTACATCCCATTCCAGAATGTATTTCAGTGCGGCATACAGCACCCACACTGCACCGCCAATATAAAATAAAACATCCCCCCACCGGCTTAACGTCTTTTGCTGCATCTGTTTTTTACTCCTTCGGTTGTTGCATTTTTGTGCCACTTTATTTTTCAGGTGGTTTCTCGGATTTTAATCCTGCCGGATGATCCTTTAAATGCTGTTTCTTCGCTTCATTTGCATACCACTCCAGCGGCCGCTCGGTTTGATCCTTGAACGCGTCCAGTGAGGCATCCCGCTGTCTGGCGGCTTCCTCATCCGCCTGGGCAACAAGTATCTCATCTACAACCTGTGGGCAGGAGGCCAGTGACCCCGGGCGGGCTTCAATCTCTTCCCTTATGCTTGGTTCTGCCTTCGGATCCTTGGCCAGGCGCATTTTAAAATCTATGGAAAAATTGGTGTAGGTCTCAAGCATGCGAAAGATGGGGGAGTCGCCCATTGGCCCCATGGTGCGGTCCTCGTCCGGCAGAGGAGACACCTTGCCGTTTTCAAGTTTTGCCCTTCCAACCATTTCGCATCCGGTGCCATTGTCGGTTGTATATCCCAGGTTATCAGTAATGACGGAAAGAACTGCTGACACGTTGGCCAGGTCCCAATGTGCAAGAAGGCCCACTTCACCATCCGGCAGGGGGCTCAGGTCGTCAATATTCATGGCGAGTACTCTCGACCATGGCGGCACGGGACGCACGCGTTTACGCGGTGGCAATCCTTTGATATGACGCCTTAAGGCGTCGTCAAACAGGTTGGTCGCTGTTTCGGCTTCTCCCAGGACGTTTACGCAATGATTCTCCGGAACATCCAGAATTTCGTTGACCATGGCATAATAGTCATCGCGAGTCACAACTCCGAAGCGCCCACGGTAGCCGCCGCCATCGCAAACACGGCTGCCGGCCGGGAGTTTGAAAGTCATATTTTTGCGCCGACAGGCCTGGAAAAAGTAGACATAGGCCGCCGTGGCTCCGATTAAAGCAACCGGAACGCCGCTCTCTTCGCATTCTCGGAGCGCTTTTAACAGGTTCTTTATGTCGATACCGCTTTTGCCGAGCAGGAACAGGCTGTCGTCGGTCCCGAAATGACGCCGTGTTTGATCCATGCCGATGGCCATGCCCATGGAGGGTGCAAGCTCTGGACTGGGTGCAAGAATCAGGATGCGACAGCGTCTGCCCTTCTCAAAATCCGGAAAGAGGTAAGATTCAGTCATTTTTTTATTAGCGCCGAATACCAGGCGCTTGCCATCTTCGTCCCTAAATATTCGTCCACGCTGGGTAAGGCTGGTGGTGCCTCCTGTCAGGCATGCCAGGACGGCCTTCTCCAGTGGGAAGGAAGTCACGATGTGGGTCTTGAATACGTCGTTGTAAACCATCGGGATATTCTGCCAGTTATTCACGTCACCGGGCTTGACCTTTTTGATATCGCAGAACTCACGGTAAATTTTGTTGGATTCGTACTGCAAGTTGAACAGTCTCATGCAATAGTCATTGAATCTGTCGTCGGAAAGATCCGCATCAACGCCAGCTTCGATAATTTCAAAAACCTCGTCGGTCAGGCGATGGCTTGTTTCTGTGGCTGTGGACATTGTTAACTCCTGTTCGCGGGCTACTGTAAGGATAAACAAAATATTTCAGGCAAGTTATGCAATATATACACCAGCAGGAGTAAGCATGCAATTGCTTCAGTGATATGGTGTGCAGTAATGCCTGTATTTAACGGCTCGTTAATTGCAGCCCTGTGATGAACTGATCGTGGAAGTTAATGGACCTGATACGGTAACCCAGTTATTTGACTCATTAATTACCTGTTTCTGCGAGTGTTTTAAGCTGTTGACAGATCATATGAGTAGTTGTATACCAAGCGGGGCTGTTAGTTACATTTGAATCATATCTACGTTATTTCACTTAGGGGGTGTTGTGTGAAGAAACTTGTTGGAATGGATCGCAGAGGCTTTACACTGATTGAGGTGATAGTTGTTGCAGCCATTATTGCCATTTTGGCAGGCATACTGGTGCCAATGATCTTTAATCAGATTGATGAATCGAAGATAGCTAAAGCACGTGGCGACTCGAAAACTATCCAGACGGCACTCATGATGTTCAGAAAGGATAATTCATGCTTTCCGAATCGGACCAACGGGGCTGATCCTGCAACTAACACAATTCAGGTACTTTTCTCTGAAGGCAATGTCATTGCGGATCTCGCGTCAAAGGGATGGGACGGAGCTAATAACCAGATGCTAAACCACTTGAGACTTAATGATAACGGTTATTCTGCAGCACTCTGGAAGGGGCCTTACTTGGCTACTGCCGATGCTGACCCATGGGGCAACAGGTATATGATTGGAGCCAAAAACTTCGATGGCGCCGGACCGGTCTGGATTCTTTCGGCCGGACCTGATGGAATAATCCAGACCGGCATCGATGATGACGTACTTTCAGGTGATGATGTCGGCATCCGGCTGAAGTAGTTAGACATAGTGGAGTGCATGTTTAGAAGAGGCCAGGATATCTGGCCTCTTTTCATTTGCCGGGTACTCATAAGGTAGCTTCAGGGTGTAAGGTGGTTGGCGGTTACCAGTTGCAATGAAATTTTTTTCTCTGTTTGTGTCGCTGGAATATTCTGTTTCAGGGTGTGGAACTCATTGAGCGATAGTGATCCCGTGAAGACAAGTTGTGTTCGATACTGCAAGCTCAAGCTGGCACTGGTCTGTCTGACGGTTGTGTCTCTGTCTGTTATGGCCGGTTGGGGCGCCCATGATTTGTTTCACCGTTACTATGACCGGTCTGCCAATCGCAAAATAATACTGAAAGGGTTCCGGTTTACCAGTCCGCTTCTGGATGTCGAATTACCGGAAGGTATGAAGGACCGGTATGCGCCGATACCGTTCAAAAAAAAGATCGAGGAGTACATACAGGCACAAGTTAAAGCAGGGACAGTTCGGAACGTTTCCGTTTATTACCGTGATCTCGGCGATGGCAGCTGGTTTGGAATTAATGAGACCAGAGAATTCAATGCAGCCAGTATGATGAAGGTTTCGGTCATGGTCGCCTGGCTGAAGAGAGCTGAAAAGAACCCCCAACTGCTTGGTCAAAAATTTGTGTATGATGGCAAAATAAATTACGCGTCCATGCAGAGTATCAAGCCGCTCAAGACAATTGTTGCCGGTAAACCATATACGGTTGATGAACTTCTGCACTATATGCTTAACTATTCAGACAACAACGCTACATATCTGCTGTTTAATGATCTGCAGCCGGATGAACTGAACTCGGTTCTTGATGGCATGGATATCAGCAATCACATGTACGACGGCGGCAACTACCTGACTGTACATGGCTATTCCGGTTTCTTCCGCATTTTGTACAATGCCTCTTTCCTGAACCACGAAATGTCGGAAAAAGCACTGCAACTACTCAGTCTGCAGGATTTCCCGCAGGGGATAGTTGCCGGAGTGCCCAAAGGGACTGTTGTTGCAGCCAAATTTGGAGAGTACGAACTCGGAAGTCAAAATGTGGACGGGCAACTCCATGAATTTGGCATTATCTATCACCCAAAAGGGGCCTATATTCTTGGGATCATGACGGAGGGGCGTGATGCAGCCAGGCAGGCTGAAGTTATACGAACAGTTTCAAGCATTATTTATGCTGAGGTTGATGCCGTAACGTCCCGTTGATTTTTTTGCCGGTCTGGAGTTTTCAGGTTGCCGTTGTATTTTGTTTGGTAAAAAGTTCGGAGAGAATTTTGCAGACAAATTAAATTCAATCGGATAATATTTATCTTGTTGAACCTGATAGTGATTCGAAGTTACGAGGATATAAATGACCATAAAAAGAGTTGCTCTTATAACTCCGCCATATCATTCCGGTGTTGTTGAATCGGCCGGGACATGGCTGAATGTGGGTTTTGTCTATATCGCCGGTTCTTTGAGGGCGGCGGGTTATGAGGTTGATTATTACGATGCCATGTCCCTTTGGCACAAATGGCCCGAGATACAAGCGCGCATTGAAGCTTTCAAGCCGGATGTTGTTGCCACCACGTCCTTTACCGCCTCCGTTGTCAAAGCACTTGAGTTGTGCGATCTGGCAAAACAGATCAACCCCGATGTCGTGACCGTTTTGGGCAATGTCCATGCGGCGTTCTGTTTTGATGAGGTTTTAAAGGGCAGCCACGAAGTTCTTGACTACATAGTGCGCGGCGAGGGTGAGGTGACTCTGGTTGAGCTGCTGAATTGCCTTAATGAGGGCGGTGATCCGGCCACGGTCGATGGTCTCGCTTTTTGGCGGAATGATGCTGTGGTGGTTACGCCGAAAGCCGCATATATCCATGATCTGGATGGTCTGCCCACCGCCTGGGATCTGGTTGAGTGGCCCATCTATACCTATCGGGCCAAGAATAATGCGCGACTGGCGATTATTTCCACCTCACGCGGATGTAAATCCCAATGTTCATTCTGTTCGCAGCAGCTTTTCTGGGCACAGTCTTGGCGCGCCCGCTCTGCCGAACATGTGGTTGACGAGATTGAGATGCTGTCCAGGATCTATGGCGTTCAGGTGGCGATGCTGTCAGACGAACTTCCGACCTATGATCGTCAGCGCTGGGAAAAGATACTCGATCTGATGATTGAACGGCAGGTGCCGGTCAAGCTGTTGATGGAAACCAGGGTTGATGACATTATTCGCGATGCCGATATCATGTGGAAATATCGCAAGGCCGGAGTTGATCATATCTACGTCGGTGTTGAGGCAGGCTCTCAGGAAACTCTGGATCTGTTCAAAAAAGATACGGAAGTAGCCCAGTCAAAGCAGGCTATTGATCTGATCAATAATGCCGATATAGTTTCTGAAACGTCCTTTGTGTTGGGTATGCCGGACGACACTCCCGAGTCCATTGCCAAAACCATCGAGCTTGCCAAACATTATAATCCGGACATGGCTTTTTTTCTTGCGATTGCTCCTTGGCCGTATGCCGAGTTGTATCCGCAATTGGAAGAATTCGTTTTTACCAAGGATTACAGTAAGTACAATCTGGTTGAACCGGTCATCAAGCCCAGGAACATGACTATGGAGGAGCTGGAACGGGAGCTCGGCAAAGCGTCGCAAAAGTTTTTCATGCATAAATTCCAGAACTTGTACCAGCTTTCTCCCTGGAAGCAGGAGTTTATGATCTCTGTTCTGGATATTCTCATCAATCATTCGTATCTGGCGGGTCAGATGAAGGCTGCCATGCGGGAGGGTAAGCAGATGCCTGAAGAGGTTAAGGCGCTGATGAGAGCGGTCAAGGGGCATGCGGGTGGCCAGATGGATCACCATCCGGCCGTTGCGCCGATTCCTTAGGATACTCCTGTTTTCCCGATATTTACTCTTAGAATTCCAGGCATATTGGAAACAGTGTTCTTGCCAACCGGATGATAAAAAGGTATAAGTTAAACGCAAACTTGATAAGTTTACATGCACGCCTTGATAACGTGCGGAAAGGAGCTGGACAAATGAAAAAACGTACTTACATCAAGCCTCGTGTAGTTGGTTCCGCTAACGTCCATCCTTGCTGATATCAGATGCTTTGAGGGTGGGGCTGAAAAAGCTTCACCCTCTCTTTATGTTACGAGTTGCATTTAAATACACCTCTATTGACCTTCACTCCGCAATACGGGTGGAGGTTTCTATTTTATAGCACTGCTGCACACTGGGCAACCTTGCATCGAAAAAGGTTTTTCGAGACGACATTCTGACAACAGTTTGTCATTGTTGAATATCTCCAGCGTCGGCCCGTCTGCCCGAACCACCCCCTCATGCAGTACAATCACCCGATTACATAGTTCCAGCACCATGTCCAGATCATGGCTGGTAAAGATTCTGGTGTGTTTGAAATCCCGCATCAGTTTTATCAGCTGTCTGCGGGCAAACGGGTCAAGGCCGTTGGTCGGTTCATCCATGACCAGGATGTCGGGCGACATGGAGAGTACTGTGGCAATTGCCACACGTTTCTTTTCGCCTCCGGAAAGGTGGTAGGGTGGTTTGTCCCTCAGGTGCCCGGCACCGACCAGTTCCAATACTTCTGTCACTCTTTCTTCCACATCCGCTGGCGTATAACCGAGATTAAGCGGACCAAAGGCGACATCGTCAAAGACCGTCGGCATGAAGAGCTGATCATCCGGGTCCTGAAACACCATGCCGACGGTGCGTCTGATGTCGGGCAGGGTACCTTTGGTAAGCGGGGTGTGGCCGATGTGAATCGAGCCTCCGGTCGGTTCCAGGCTGCCATTAAGATGTTGCAGAAGTGTCGATTTGCCCGCTCCATTGGCTCCGATAATGCCGACCGACTCACCGTGAGTGATAATGAAGGAAACGTCTTTGATGGCAGCAGTGCCATCGGAATAGATGTGTTGTAGATTTTTTACTTCGACAATATGGTGGCTCATGGATTCAACCCCGTGATGAGCGAGCCCAGAAGTTGTGGGACATTCTGTAGTCGCAGAAATATGAATAGTGTGGACCAGATCAACGCAAAACGAATTTCCGGCATGCCGAAGCCCGATTGGCGACTGGCGTGAAATTCTCCGGTAAAGCCGCGGGCCAGCATTGCCATATGGATTCGTTCGGCCCTCTGCCAGGTTCGCAACAGCAGATGTCCGACCAGTGAACTGAAGCTGTGGATCCCCAACCCTTTTTTGCCGCAGGAACGCAATTCCCGGGCCCGGGAAGCACGCCCCGATTCTTCGGTGAGCACAAAGATGTAGCGGTACAGGAACAGTAACTGGACGGCAAAAACCCTCGGCATCCCCAGTTTTTCCAGGGCCTGACATACGGCGGTAAAACCGGTCACACCGACCAGTATGAATCCTGTCCCGACGGTAAGGATGGAGCGGGTCAGTATGGATGCAAAGGAAACCCAGCCGCCCGAGATGCCCAGCGGACCCAGATGCAGGAGTATCTGCCGGTCAAAGACCGGGTTGAATATTCCAACCGCCAGCACAAAGGGACAGAGCAGGAGGATCTTTTTGAGGATAAATAGCGGCGGCAGGCCTGCCATGGAAATCATTACAATCGGAAATATGAAGAAGGGGAATAGAACGGCAAGTTCGTACCGGCCATAAGAGACTACGCAGAGAATAAATACCAGCGATACCAAGACTTTGGCTCTGGCATCCAGGCGGTGGACAGATGAATTGCCGTTTGCCAGCAGGTCCAGGCTCTTGAGATCGAGCACTGCTTTATGTATTGAAGCCATGGCTCTTCCTTTGGCAGAAAAAGGGGAACGGGATTCCGTCCCGCTCCCCCCGGTAAAAAAACAGATCACAGGTAATAGCTACAACATGATGCCGCCATTCTACGGCTTGCAATTACCCGTTTGTTCAGACCGCTTTTTGGCGTACTCAGTCTGGCCTCTTCGCTTGAGTATGGCACCAATCAGAAACGCAATCACCAAGGTCGATGCTCCGCCTACCAGGCCCGCAACAGTGGTTTCAAAGTGAGAGGTGGCTGCTCCTGCTTTCTGTCCCGTTTGCACGGACGGCAGTGGTTGGGTATGCTCTATTACCACGTTTGTTGCCTCAGCTGGTTTCTTGAATGCGTAATTTGGCAAAAACGAAACTCTTTCCTGAAGCGTGCTCAGTGCAGCGTGCAAACCCTGCTTTGGTCCATCTAGTTCTTCCTTGCCGGTTACCTTGGTTATGGCCCATTCCAGGCCATCGGGATTTGTTGAGGCAAACCAGGATACGATTCCGCCCGTAATGATTGCCGCAACCAAAAATGCCAGCGCAACGCTGCGCACCGAATAACTGCCGATGGGATGTGACTCCATGGCACTCTGCATGATTTCCGGCCTGGCTTTGTAGACAAACGAAACCACCGACGCGGTGACCAGGCCTTCAATAATCCCGATGGCCAGATGGATCGGCTGCATGACAGCCACAAAAGTCGGGAAGGGGAGTGATGAAATCCCGGAGAAAATTGTCTCGAGAACTACACCAAAGGCTCCCAGCTGCAACCCGACTATTGCGGCAATAATGGAGGCAACCGTAAGCCTTGTGACAGACGGCTGGCTGCCGATCATTTTCTTGTAAATGAATGGGTAGGCGATGAAGGCAGGAAAAAAACCGAGGTTGAATATGTTGCAGCCCAGAGCCAGCAATCCTCCATCTGCGAAGAACAGCGCCTGAACCATCAGCACCGACGCAATTGTCAGAAAGGCTGCATAGGGGCCAAGCAGGATCGCCAGGATCATCCCTCCGCCAAGGTGACCGCTGGAACCGGTGACCGGGATGGTGAAGTTGATCATCTGGGCCGCAAAAATAAAGGCACCCAGGACTCCCATAAGCGGAATCTTGCTGTCATCTGTATCCCGTCGTATCTTCCTGGAACAGAACGCGATTGTGCCTGCCGAAACCGCCCACATTGTTCCACCAACTGTCGGCGATAACAGTGCATCTGCCATATGCATGACTAAATCCTTCTTGTTGGTGGATACGAATTTGAAATTAGTGACACGATTCTTATCCTACTATAATAAACTGATGTCAAGCGCTAAAATTTCAAATTCGTGCTACTTAAGTTATTCGGCAAGTATTAATAATAATCCGTCCACGGAAAAGATTTTATTTATATCCCTGGTTCGGGTAGTATGCGGCGCTGATAACATTATACAAGGAGCCAGCCATGGGAAATACGGTCAGGTTTGGCATTTCGCTCGATGAAAATCTGTTGGCAAGTTTTGATGAACTGATCGAGCAGAAGAATTACATGAACCGCTCTGAGGCGATCCGTGACCTGATCCGGGCTTCTTTGGTAGAGGAGCGCCTCGGTTCCGAAGATCAGGAAGCGGTTGGTACGGTGACGCTGGTCTACAATCACCATGTGCGTGATCTTTCTGATAAACTGACCGAACACCAGCACTCCCACCATCATCAGATCATATCGGCCTTGCATGTGCACCTGGATGCCCATAACTGTCTTGAGGTGCTGATTATTCGCGGCGCAGTCAGGGATATCAAACAGATCGCCAATGAATTGATCGGTGTTAAGGGGGTCAAGCACGGTAAGTTGGTAATGACCACCACCGCAGAAGATCTATGATGCGATTTTGAGGAAGACAGCAGCAGTAAGCTGGGATATTCAATCTTTGTTCAGCTGTTTCGTTGCCGCAAAAAGATACTTGCTGAAGCAACCAGTACAAATCCGATGAGGACCGCTACCTTGCCATAAAGCGATACGCCGGCAGCGGTCGCCGCGATCCCCCATGACTGTGCCAATGCTCCGCCAATAAACATTCCGACCACAACCAGACCAGCATCAGCATCGCCTTCTCCAGCCTTTATCAATTGGCGGAACGGGCAACCTCCAATGATGACCGATATCCAGCCGACCAGTCCCATTCCCAGGAAACTCCAGACATAATCCAGATGGGCACCAGGTTGACCGTACAGTCCGTAGTGAAATCTGCCGGTCGCTATGCTTAACAGCAGCGAAACAATCAAGAAGGCCAATAGTCCCCACACGGCCGAGATTCTGATGCCCATCAGCAGGGTATCCCGGATGCTGCCGGTGATGCAAAAACGGCTGCGCTGGGCCAGTATGCCAAGTGCCAAACCGGCTGCCAGAGCGACCATCCAGGGAGCATGCTGAGTAGCGCTACCTTTACTGGAAAACAGCAGAAAGCCCGGACGAACCATGAAAAAAATCAGCAACAGCACGAACAATGCCGGAATCAGGTGACCGCCGCTGCCATTTCCTGTTTTCGGAGCGGTCAACTCCACGCCGCTGGCCAGCCCCTTCAAGCCGGCCCAAACCCCTGCCAAGAGCCCGATTACCCCGGAAACCGCGGTCAGGTCACCGGCCGACAGGCGCAAAAACAGCTTGATAGGACATCCGATAAAAACGGCACATCCGAAAATCATGAAAATGCCAAGAAACAGTCGCGACAGTGGAGCACTGCCACCCCTGGAGCGGAATTCACGGAAAAACATGGCGCTGGCGGTTGAACCCAGCACAAAACCGATCAGTTCCGGTCGCAGATACTGCATGTTGGTGTTGTCATGCAAACCGAGTGCTCCGGCGCTGTTCTCTATGAAACAGGAAACGCAAATGCCGGAATTTTCAGGGTTGCCCCAAACCGAGAGCAGTACACCCAATCCGCCCAGAAGAGCTCCCACAAAAACGACCATCCAGAAATCACGGCTGCGCAGCATCTATTCGCACCCTCCGGCCAGACGGCTCTTAAGGTAATTAATTTTTCTCATTGAAGCAGCAATGCTTTTGTTATCCGGGTTTGCGTCGGCACGCAAGCTGATTTTTTTGGCGGCTTCGTCTATCAATCGCTGTATTTCGGGGCGTCGTGAGAGCGGACTCTTACTGTCTACGTAATCCCCGTTCAGCTTGACCCCTTCGAAAAACGAAGTGATGGCTTCGTCAATCGCACCCATTTCAAATAAAATCTGTCCCTGCAGTATATATCCGTGCGCTTCCCCCGGGTAAAGCCTGATGAGTTCATCCAGTTTCAATAAGGCTTCCTGCTTGCTGCCGCTCTTTTGCAACGACTCTACCGGACCATAAAGCTTGTTGATCAGTTCCACACGTGCTTTATAGGCCATGTCGCGTTCCAGCGCCTTGCCAAGGGCGTTGCCGGACTTGCCCCCGGGTTTGCCGTTATTGACAATTAAAATGGCCATCAGGGATGCCAGAGTAATTGCAAGCAGCGACCAGCAGATTTTGTCGAAACGGTCTTTGAACATTTAAAGGATGACCTCGGGTAGGCAGGAAAAAACTAATACTTCTGATATGGCGGCATATTGACTCGCTTGGCCATTTCACGGATTGGATTGTAGTCACTGTCGAGCAGTTCTTCGTAGCCGTCAATCCAGGCGGCTTTCATTACTTTCAGCTGCTCGCCGTCTACCTCTGCGGTGTCGGATGGTTTCAGAGACATCAATGCATCCTTTACTTTTTTAACCAATGCAGGATCGGTGCCCTTTGCATTTGCGAAGGTGCAATATGGAATTGGAACGCTCTGGGCCAGTATGACAAAGTCATCGGCGGCAATCTTCCCCTCGCGGGTCATATTCTCGATATCAAGGATCGGGGCGGCGGCTACGTCATATTTGCCGTATAGTACGCCATAAATCAGTTTTTCATGCTTGAATGACCCAGTAGGAATTGTGTAATGCCCCAGGTCATTCTCCGGATTTATTCCTGCCGCCAGCATCAGGTCGTATTCCGCCAGGTAGCCGGTTGGCGCAAGCATTGGGCCGAATGCCATCCGCTTGCCTTTGATGTCGGCCAACTTTTCAATTCCGCTACCTTTTCTCGCGATAATTGTACCGGCGGTTCGTGAACCGAATTTGCCGCGCTTTTCCGATGCAAGAAGCTCTGCTCCCTGATTTTCATGCAGGATGACGTACAGAATCGAGTTAGTGTGAGTAAAACTGAACTCACCGTTTTTAAAACGTTTTTCAAAATCATTTGTGTCAACCGGCACCATGACGAAATCCACCCCGACCTTGTCTGACAGATAACGGGTTAATGGTCGAAAGCGATGAGTCGTTTCCTCCTCGCTGTTACAAAGCATGTAACCGATCTTTACCACCGGACGCTTGTCTTCACTTTTACAGCCGACCATTGCCAGCAGCAGTGCGGATATAAACATTAAATTTAATAATCGTCGAATTGTCATGTGCGGTTTCCTGTCCTGAGATGAAGTCTTTAAATTACCAACTCATGTGTGACCGCGCAGGGGATGCAAACCTGTCGATTACCAATTTGCCTCAATCTGGTGTCCATTACGGATTCACCGCAGGAGTGGCAAACGATGGAGTTGCGAATTCTGGCCGGTTTTGGCGGCTCGTCAGTTATGCGGCTTATTGTAAGTATTGACTCCTCCGGGCATTCCTGCAGGAATCTGATGTAGGCCGGTTTGTCTCCGCGTAGGCCCTCTGGGACGGATTGTGCTTGGAATACGACTCGGACACCCTTAGAGGATGATCGCGAGAAGAGCGTATATGCATTTTTGCCGTAATCCAGAAACAACAGGTTGCCCTTTCCGAAGGTGCATCCGGTAACACATTGCAGGGCATCCACACCGCAAGCATCATTTTCTACAACGGCAACTAGCTCTTCGTCGCCTGAGCGGACAACGCCTAAAGCTGTCATAGCCGCCAGCGACATTCGGTAGCCGATTGCCAAGCCGGGACAGGTGTGTCCGTGAAACGCAATTATTTCATCGTAGCTCATCTTAAGATCTTCCTTTTTCATTTGCAGGCTGCATCAATGCCATCCAGAGACCCTTCAAGCACAAGAACCCTGCCTCTGCATCCGCCTCGACAGATGGATACATCAGTGCAATCAAGGCAGTCTTCGGGAGGGGAAAGCAATTTTCGACGAAGATCCTTTTTAGCGGAGGATAATATTATTTCCCTGAGCGAATTTTCACCAATTGTCCCGAGCCTTACAGGCAGGGTCGGACATGGATAAACTCCGCCGTCGGGCGCAATGGCAATCATGGTGTTGGCTGCCTGGCAACCAGCCTGAGGGAACGGAATTCCGGGATTGAATGCCCGCCATAGAAAGGGATCGTGGATGGTAAGGTTCAGATCCTTTATCCCACCTTTTTTCGACAACGAATTTGTCAGTTCCTGTTGCTCATCGACGGATATGAAAAATGGAGTTTCATTATTGTAAAGCCGCTGCATCGGGAGTACGAGTCGTTGGACTCCTGAACTCCGGCAAAGTTCGACAAGTTCCGGGAGTTGTTTCCAGTTATTCCTGGTGACTGAAAAAGAGACGCCTACCGCAGTGCCCGGAATTGATTTTACCGTGGAAAATGCCGGGGTAAGCTCGTTCAGATGTTCTGTAGAAAGAAGAAGCTCTTTAACAGCAATATTAGGCAAAAAACTGAGTGATGCGTTTTCAACGGTCTTGGCTGGAACGGATAGGAAAACAGCAATGCCGGATTTCTGCAACTGTTCCAGTATGATAGATACGTTGCCATTTGGTTGAACAGAGTCGTGGCGGCAGTGGAGCTGAAGCATGAGCGGATGACACGCCGAAATGTCTGCGCATATCTGCTTAATGGACTCGCTATCCTTTGTATATTTCGGAATATCCCAGTAGATCGTTATTGGTGTTGCCAGTTCCATTATAAGGCCTTTAGGTGCCGTTGCCGGTAATTACTGTTTTTCACTGCCCGTCTTTTTCGTCTCCCCAGCAATGCGGGTCGGGACTGTTCATGTCTCCGGTCAGTGCCAGGGCCCGTGCCGTGCAGCCTCCCAGGCAGTCCTCGTATTTGCTGCATCCGGAACATTTCCCTGTCGGTTTTTTGTTGCGCATCTTGTCCAGCACAACCGAGTCACGCCAGATGGTGCGCAAGTCATCTTTAACGATATTTCCGATTACTACCGGTATGAAGCCGCAGGGGGTCATATCACCATTGGATTTGATGTTGAGGGACAATTTGCCGCAGACGCTCCCTTTGACCATGCTGGCTGTATCTCTGGCTCCCAGCAGGGCGATGATAGGGTCGTCCAGGGAAACGTCGAGTAATTTTTCCCGCTCTTTTGCAGCCAGTGCGCCACGGTAGAACAGCTTCCACTCTTCCGGAGTCAGGTCGAGTTCATCTTTGTTCGCCAGTCCGAGGCCGGAGCATTTGAAGTTGTGAAAATTGAGTTGTCCGGCTTTATGTTGCAGGGCGAAACTGATCAGTTCTTCTATGGTTGTGCTGTTGATGCGGCAAATGACGGTGGAAATTGAGGTGGTGATTCCGGCTGCCGCCAGATGGCCGAGGGCCGCAGCTGCACGGGCGTGACTCCCCGGAACTCCCCGAAATTGATCGTGAGTTTCCGGCAGGTGGCTGTCAATGCTGATCCCGACCTTGTTGAAACCGGCTGCTTTTAACTCCGCTGCTTTTTGTGCATCAACAAGCCAGCCGTTGCTGTTCATGGAAACACGCAGACCAAGACCGCTTGCAAAGGACGCTATTTCAAGCAGATGAGGGTGCAACAACGGTTCTCCACCACCAAAATTGACGGAAAGTACGCCCGCCTTGGCAACCTTCTCAAGGCAGGCGAACAGAACCTCACGCGGCAACTCGTCCTGAGTGTCATTTCTGCTGTAGCAGTGTTGGCAGGCAAAGTTGCAACTGTTGTTGATAGCCCAGTTAATGGTCAGAGGCGCTTCCAGGACAATCTCATTCTGCATTGGTGACAAATCCTTTTTTTGTGAGTTCATCTATGAAACTTTGCACATCTTCGCGTAGCACATCCCGCTCCACATCGAATTGTTCCAGCAGTGCTGAAACAATCTCGTCCATGCTACGGCCATCGCACAGTTTCCAGATTTCAGTGCCGAGAAAATTGATTGACAACATGGCTCCACCGGAGAAAAGCACTGCCGTACCGATATCGCCAACATCATCTCCACGATCGAGGCCATTTTGCGCCTCGGTCATGGCATCCAGCTCCTCGCGCCACATGACGACAGGGTTGCGCATTATACCTTGCATTGTCTTACCCCATTGCGACCCCGCTTGATGGGGCGCATTTCAAAAGAATCCACTGCAAAGACTATCGTCCTGCAGTCCGGTTAGTCACCCTGACCGGTTATCGATACAATTACCAGATTTTCCGATGATGAGTTTCGGATGCCATGATCCTCAAAAGCCGGTACGACAACTACCTGTCCCATGGTGATGGTGCGGCTCTGCTTTCCGGAGACAAGTTCGCCCGCGCCTTCCATGACGGTCCAGATGTGGCTGCCGTGATGAGTGTGAGTGATGATTTCCTGCCCCGGTTTCATGCAGATCAGTGTGATCCGGGCATGGTCGTCGGAAAAGATCGTCTCCTGGTGGCGCTTTGCATCATCAAATTTTTTAATGTCCTTTACGTCAATAACCTGTGTTTTCATGTTCTCCTCCTGGTTAAAGTGTCACTGCATTGAAACGTGTTGATTACCTTTGTGTCTGTCATGCTTTGTTAACCAATTTAAGAATAGAACCCAATAGCACCGAAGCCCGGTCTAGCAGGTTGGAAGCAACAGATACCTGCATTTTTTTACCGTTCTCCACGATACCGCTGAATTGTACGCCATAATGCGCTGATAGTTTGTTTGCAGCCTGTTCAGATGGATTGGCGGCAGTGGGGGGGGCTGCGACAATCAGCAATCCCTTGCTTTTATCATTTTGTTTTTTCACCAGCTTCAACTCTTCGTTATTTAACGCCCCAGTGCTGCTTGCGTCAAAGAATAACCAGATTTGGCTGTAATCGTTAAGCAGACGTTCAGTCAATTGCGGCGTTTCTTTTCTGTTGGAAACCTTTACTTTGTAGCCCTTGCTGGAAAGTTCGGACAGTGTGCCGCTTTCAACAGGGGAAGTGCCGTCAGGGGTATAAACAAGAATCTGTTTCTTAGGTTCAGTATTAACACGCTGTTCCAGCCAATCGGCAACGTTGAGTACATAATTCCGATTATTGTTGCTGCTATCCAGAGAACTGCTGAAGCGGGAGGGGGCCGCATCAAAAACTATGGCGCCATTTCCGTCCACGTCGTTGGTAAATGTTGCTATGATTCCCTTTCCGGCCGGATCCATGACCATCCTGGCGTTCGGACCGCTTTTGTGAATAATTGCAGAAGAGCCGCCTGAAATGGTGCTGACATCTTTCATGAGCGGATTGCCAAGATCTACGCCAGGAACGAAAATAAGCAGCTGGAATCCGTAGGAGATCAGCATCGTTCCCACAAGGCAGACCACCATGTAGAGCGTAAAGACCCTTTTTCTGAAAAAACTCCAGAACAAAACCATAGTCGGCACCGCTGTTACAGGGCCTCCGGTCATGAACGCAAGTGCCGCTCCTCCGTCAAGAGTTCCATCGAGTGCGCTCTTAATGTGCGACAGGATGCTGGAAGCGCTGACCTGGTGCAGGAAAACCGGTACCGATGCAAGTGTTATCCAGACAATATTCAGCGGATCTTTCTGGCCAAAGAAGCGGTAAATCCAACTGGTAGGCAGGTAGCGTTCCACTACAGCCCCGATAATGACTCCGACCAAAATGTACTTGCCGACGACCCAGAGCATTTCTGACGACTTGGCGAGAAAAACAAGGAATTTATTGCCAGTTTTCACCGCAACACGGTTGCCGAAATTTCTTCTGCAGTTGCATCTTAGACGCTCATCCGGGTAATCGTCGTCATGGAAGTCCCCCCTGATGATGCCACCTTCAACAAAGATGTCGTTCTTCTCGAAGCTGGTATATTTACCCACATAGTAAGTAACCAATCCCGCGAAAACACCCATAAGGTAAGCGGAAAGAGTTCTTACAACAGTCCACTCTGATCCGAGGTCGTTCAGGGTGATCAAGTAGGTCGAGGGGCTGAGCAGGGGAGATGTGACCATTAGCGACATGACCGGAGCCAGAGGGATCCCGGCAAACAGCAGGCTAAGCGCTGTGGTAACCGTGCCGCATGCGCAGAGCGGAGTTATTATCCCAACAAAAGAAGCCAGAAATACGCTTGCGATACCGTATTTCCTGAGGGTGGACTGTAGTTTTACAGCCACCTTGAAGGTTCTCAGGTAGCCCGCCAGCAGAACACCAACAATGAAGTACGGCAGCACATCTGTCAGTTCTGCCAGAACTCCGTGTTTGTTGAAAAAAAGATCCCATATTTCTTTTCCAAACATGGTCGGAAACGGGTCGGGAACATCACCGGTTGCGACTGAATGCCCGCTTGGTCCGTAAGTTAACAAGTGCCAGACCATCAGAGCGAGCGAGGCCAGAGTCATCCCGATCAGCATCCAGTTTCCATGGCTTCCGTGGTGCCCGTGTATCTCGCATGAATCTTTAGGTTTTTTTTTGAAAAAATTCAGAAACATGCAATCTCACTATGTCCATATTTCTGAACGAAGGTATCCGCTGAGAAGCCTGCCGTAGCAGTTGTCTGCCCAGTTACCATGACAAATGAAAAGATGTTAGACATTATGCCTTCCTTGAAAAACGCCGCTTGAATGATAATACCGCTCCCAGTCCCATAACGGCAAAACCGGCAAAGACCACCGGACGGCCCGGATCACGCACAATCTGGATGCCCGCATATGGTGTGCCTTCGGAATCCTTGCCAATCTGGGTATTATAAAAATAAAGCCCTCCCCATTGGAAAGGGCCGTTAACTTCGGAAGTTCCGCCCGCGGTGTTTCCAGAGTTCTGGTTAATATCCAAATCCACCCACAATCGTTTCAGTCGCGGGTTCTGAAAAGCAACCAGTGCGAATGTATATGGAAAGTCGGCTGGAAGATCGGATAATCCGGATGTGTTGTACGAACCTATTCTTCTGTTCTGCTCATAAACCGTCAAGGTTAATTGCTCGGTAACCGGGTCCAGAGATTCCGCCGCAATCCGGTACCCGTTGAATTCAAAACTCTCTCCGGTTTTTAGAATAAACAGGTTTTCTTTCTGCAACCCCTTTAAAACACCCACTTTGACCGGAATCGGATAGTATTCCGAATTAATCTTCTTTACGAGCAGATCGAAACCCAGGTCTACATCCGCTTTTTTGTCCCATCGGTAAAACTTGCTTACCGAAGTGCCTTCATAGATATTAACGGTGGCCACATAACCAAATGAAGTGGCAATACATCCGGCCAAGGTCAGCAGCACTCCGGTATGCAGTATCAGCACCGGCCTTGATATGGTCCTGCGTCTCTTTATCGTGCACAGAAGCAGGTTAAGTCCGAAAATACCCAGCAAAACGAGAAACAGCGGACTAGCATAGATGCTCCTGTCCTCCATGAAAGTTCCTGGTATGGCGACAGCGGCAATTGCAAGGAACAGTATTACGGCGCATTCGGTTGAAGCAACCCAGATTGGCAGTTTATTGAGCTTGTCTAGTATGGCCATTAATTAAATCAGTTTCTTGCCCTTCAGGAAATCTTTCGCAACTTTTTTTGTTTTGTCGGATGAATCAACTGATTTCAGAAGTTTCGAATAAATATCGCTGTTCAGTACGCCGGACAGCTTGTTCAGCAGTTTTGGAAGCGCAGGATAGTTTGAAAGAGTATCGACAGTTAGCACCGAAGCATACGACTGGCTCCCGCCGATCGGTTCAAGCCAGATCATATTCAGGTTTTTGCGGTACTCACTTTTTACATAATCAAAAGTGGATGACGCGCCGGTATCCTTGCGTTTGCCCAGTACTTCCAGCGCATGACCGGTCGTTTCAATTATCACATTTACATTGCCTTGTCTGACAGCGTTGTAAAGTTCCTTCGAATCCTTGTACACGTCTACCTTTACTGAAGATCCGGTTCGCTCACTAATCAGCAAAGAGGCCATTTCGGCCAGTAACTGTTCGTTAGCAGCATTGGAAATTCCAAGATGGATCGTCTTTCCTACGCAAGCCCCGGAAATCTGGGCAATAGTAAAAAAAGAAATGGCAATACACAGCGAAATGATTCTTTTCATAATTAACTCCAATCGGTTTGTAACAGTTCGTGTAGTCATCCTCTGACCCAAAGCACAAAAGATTAGTCTACTATTAATGCAACGTCAGTGGCAATATCAAACTTTCCGGGTTCCGGCCCTAACTCTTTGAGCCGGGCGGGTATAGTCGGCGGAGGAAATTGGCGGGCAGCACCTATGAAAAATTTGCCTCCGGATGGCAGATACAAGGTGAAAAACCCTTCCATCTCGGTCGATGCGGAGATGAATTCGGGGACGTATTCGATTTCTTTAGTTCTGTTTGCGAATACATACGCATTTGCCAGCGGATTTCCGTCCTTATCCAACACCCGCCCTCGTACCCTGACTGTGTCCAAATTGCTTGTGCGTTTTTTCTGCCCGACTTCAAGGATGTCTGCCACAACGAATTCCGTTTCACTGTTGGCAACGTCGGAACAGTCAATTTCAACCGGTTCACCGGAATGCTTGTCGCCCGGCATCAAGGGGCCATACAAGGCACCCATTTTCAGTCTGGCAACCGCCCAGTATTTAGCCATGGGTACATTTATGACCGTCTGCCCTTTTTCATCTGAAGGAGTGGAAATGAAATCGGCCGGTTTGCGAACATTTGTACTCTCATAGAGAAACACTTTTACACCGGCAACCGGTTTGCCGTTGATGTCTCTGATTCTGGCCTTGACGACCGCACCATCAGCGAAAGCCCCGGTACTGCAAAACAGTGCAATTGCAATCAGGAAGAGCAAATTCAGTGTTTTCATGGATATGCACCTGTGCCGGCACTGTACGGTTTATTACTGAATGGTTCGTAAAGAACATTTCCGATTCCAGGTTCGTTCCTGCCATCAAAAAGAGTAGCGAGTGGTTCTACACTTCCCCACCAGTTGTTTTGCGCCGGCACGTCCTCGTTGTTGAAGTCGCCGACCCGGATGTTGTAGCTGCTGTTGTCGAAAATGTTGTTGCGGGTTATCTGCAGTCCCCCCCCCTTTTCTCTGACGAAGATGCCGGTTTCATTATTGGTTATGATATTGTCGCTGATTACAGCATTTCCAATGTATGACCTGATACCGATGGAATTGTGTTCGAAAGTTGAATGTTTTATTTCGACCGGTCCGCTTCTGAACCGCATTCCCCCGAAGTTGTTTCTGAAGATGCTGCCGGAGATGGACAGGTTGGTAAAGTGACTGTGAAGACCCCAGTTTGCATATTCAAATACACAATTGGAAATAACGCTGCCGGTGGCATATTCCAGCTGTATTTCGTCCCAATCCGAAGCCGCTTTTTTTTCAATGGAGGTAAAGAGTATTTTTCCAGCCGGTTTACCCATTGCAATCATCCTGCCTTTTATCAGTAAGCCGGTGTCTTTTGCGAATTGGACTGTAGTTTCCGGTTCAATCTTTAGTGTAGTTGCAGCCAGGACAGTTGTGTTCCTGTTGATGGTAATTGCGCCCCGCCAAATTGTGTCGGATGATATCGTCTGCAATGGCCATGTAAACTGGAACGGTTTGTTCTGGGCCTTATCGTGAATGACTCTGCCTCTGGATGAATCAACTCTGGCATCCAGAATCACCTCGGCCGGGTTGTCCGTTCCCCACCAGTTGGAGGTGGCTGCCACATCGCCGGGGCCGTCGAGGTCGATTGCATATAATCCGTTGGCCGTTAGGTTATTCTCCGTAATCAGACCGTCAAATGACTGGACACCAATGCCGCGTTCGTTATTATCAGCGATTTGATTGCCTTTGATAAGAGCTCTGGAATCCTGAATATTCAACCCGTTAATTCCGTTTGAGGCAATGACATTTCCGGAAACTTCGATATTATCGGCATTCTTGATTGCAAGTCCGGTTTCCAGGTTGTTCGTGAAACTGTTGCGCACGTAAGATCCATAAAACATATCGGCCAGCATTAAACCCTGTCGGTTGCCTTCGAACAAATTTTCCTGCAAAGTGGAAACACCTTCGCGTATCCGCAGTCCTTCTTTCCAGTTTCCCACGATTCTGTTTCCGATTGCAGTCATGGTCGTGCGGAAGAAATTGGCGCCCACATAATTGTTTTGCAGAGTATTGTCAGAAAAAATCAGGTCGGAATCACGCCCTTGAACCCCGCTATTGTTGCCAGCCAGATAGTTTCCCCTCAGATCAACCTGCGATTCCTGGAACTGGATTCCACGGTAATTGTTCAAGATGATAGAGTTATGTACGGCGACGTTGGAAAAATGGAAGTGGAGTCCCCGGTAGGCATCTTCAATTATGCAGTTCTCAATCAGATTTTGTCCCAGGGCGCTATCCATGATATTGATCGAGTCCCAGTCGCCCATCGCCTTGATTTTTTCCGCGGATCGAAACACGATCGGCTCTTCTTTGGTTCCCCTTGCAATCAGGCGTCCCTGAACCATGATGCCGTTTTCTCCAATCCCGTCGCCGTTGGTATCTTTTTTTACAAACTCGATGATCGAGCCGGGCATGATGATCAGTCTGCTCCCTTGCGGCACCCTGATTGTTCCGGCGACCTCAATGCGTCCTTGCCAGACCATGTCGCCACGAAATGCAGCATCCTGGTAGCGCCTGCTGACGGGCGGGTTTTTGTTATTGTCCAAGCTTGCAGGGTAGGGGAGTTCTTTTTTCGATGCGCTGTAGCTGTCCTTCTTTCTGTTGCCGGTCAGTTTGGATACTGTTGTGTTAAGCTGAGCTCCCTGAAGGGTCATTACTCCATAATCGTTTCCGGTTATCAGAGAATTCTCCTGTACGGTAACGCTTCTGCTCCCCTGTAGCACCAATCCGTAACGATTGTCCTGAATGACGGCTCCGTTCAGCTTCAGTTTTCCGTCGAGTGAGTGGACGGCCGTTTCGGCATTTCTAATATGAAAAAAGCCCATATCAGCTTCCCCCTGGTCGATAACAATCCCTGCCCAGTTGCCGGTTTTGTTATCCTCCCCAAGGAAATTCACAGGAGCCGCAGGCGTGCCCTCAACTTTCAGGATCCCGCGAATGGTTATTTCAGTCAGCGGCGAGATATATTCGGGATCGGTCTTTGTACTTTCAGCAACTGCAGCTTTGACAGAAGTTCCCGGTTTGATGGTAAGGGTGATCCCTTTTGGCACGAGAATGTCTTCGCTTATTTTGATCTCACCCTGCCAGACGGTATTTTTACTGAGTGTGATGGCGTGAGAAGTGGCGGGAAACAAAAGGACAACAAGTAATAAAAGGGAGGATGGGTGAATCCATGTTTGATAGATATTCTTCATGGTTACGTACTATACACTATATTGGCTGGAACAGTAAAGAGACCCTGGCATTTATCTTTGTCAGGCCTGGCGTCTGTCCCTGTTGTCATGGCCATGGGCCGGTTGCGCCGAATGTAGTTAGTCTGCCGCAATACAATATTATTACTGAGCTTTATGCTCCTGTGAACGGCGAACTACGGTCACTTTTTCCAGAGTGATCATGGCATCACCAACCATTTCCTCGATGCGTGGCATGATCAGGCTGATCTTCTCCTCGCTATCCACCACTTCGACAATCAGTGGCAGATCGGCGGAAAGATCGAGCAGCTTCTGTGTGTGATAAAGCCGGTTGGTTCCGAAGCTACAGACACCCCTGAGGACCGTGGCTCCCGCAATTCCTTCCTTTCGGAGCATGTCAAGCAGCGCTTCGTAAAGTGGAGTGTGTTTGAAACGGTCACCTTCTCCAATAAATATTCGCATCAACAGATGTTCTTCCAGTTGTCTCATGACTATAAACCCCTTCTTTATGAGAGAGTGCGAACGGTTATGATGCCCAGCCATGTGAATAAGAGGCAGGCAGTCACACTTGCCGCAATGTTTGCGAAGGCAAAAAGCAGTTGTCCATCCTCCAGCAACTTGAAGGTTTCATAGCTGAAGGTGGAAAATGTGGTTAACCCTCCCATGAAACCGATGGTCAATCCTATTCTTAACGTATCAGAAATAAGTGTGCTGCGCATTCCGATCTCCATGATCACTCCGATCAGGTAAGCGCCTGTGACATTAACCAACAACGTGCCGAACGGAAAAGATCTTCCAAGCAGGCTATAGGCCCAGCCGGACAGATAGTAGCGCGTGAGCCCTCCGCCAGCGCAAAACAGGGCTATTGTGGCGGCAATTTTCATCTGGGTGTCCTTTGGAGAAGGTGAACTCTTTGAATAAGATCAAAACGGATAGGAATGAAGGGTTGGGTGTTGGTCTTATCTGCGTTCAGTGCAATCCTTGCGATAATAAGCCGCATCCTGGGCGAAGGGGGAGTTGGGATACAGCATCAGGAAGCTGTCGAACGATTTAATGCTTTCTGCGCAGTTGCCGGTTTTATAAGCCATGACGGCTGCGCGGTAGATCGTTTGTTCCCTGTCGCTTGTGGCAGAGATTGCCTGCATATTAGTAGCCGCTGCCTGAGCCTGTTCCGGCACAATTGTTTTCATGTTTGCTTCATTCAGCTGCTTAATCTCCTCTGCACGCGCGTCATTTTTCATTCTCTCTTCTGTCAACTGTCCCTTGGCCGCCTTTATATCACGTAGCAACTGTTTTATTTCAGTCTGTTGCTGTTCCAGTCGCTGTGCACTGTTCGTTTCTTTTTTAGGCAGTTCAAGCGGACCTGCTACTGTCGCGGCATTAACTTCCGGAGGTGCGGAAGCGGGCGATCCGGGCGCCGACGACATCGGCAGAGCGTTTGGTGACGGGGTTTGTGTCTGACTTTCCAGCGCAGTATCCCTAACGGCATCCTTGATTCTATGGGGTTCGCTGTTCATGATCCAGTCCCGCGAACTCTTCTCCGTCACCATGCTCCCCAAGTTGTTAATCAGGTAGAATGTGCCCCCGATGTCGCGTATTCGTTGTTCATGGTCTGCTCTGATTTCATTGATACTTTTTGGATTGAGAATGTAAGGTGTCATCATGATGACCAACTCTGTTTTGGTGCGTTCCTGTTTGTTATAGGAAAAAATGGCGCCAAGGTAGGGGATATCACCCAGAAACGGCAAGCTTCGCTTGGTTTCGTTGAGTTTGTCAGATATCAGCCCGGCAATCACGACCGTTTCTCCTGCTTTGGCATCCACCATCGTATCAATTTCGCGTATGTCAATAACCGGTTTTGTGCTGGTTTTATCAGGTGATGTGGATATTTCCTTGATCTCGGAAACACTGGGATGGATCTGCATCGTTATGGAGTTGTCCTGACCGATCTGGGGAGTCACATCCAAAAAGATACCGACTTCATCGATCTGCGGGGTGGTGGTGTAGGTGTCCTGACCGCCGATGGCGTTGTTCTGGGTTGTTTTGGTAGAGACCCACGAAACCTGTTTGGTGGTGAGCTTGATGACCGCTTTCTGGTTGTTAAGTGCCGTGATTTTGGGGCTGGAGAGCATATTCACATTTCCCTGCTCTTTCATGGCATCCAGCAACACACTAAAGTCATTTCCAGCGGCGGCGATCTTGAAAACATTTGAAGGGTTTGCAGGGACTAGGGCCTGGGCGATGGTCAGGTTGGTAGTCTTATCAAAGATGTACTTCCAGTCAATACCCATTGAGAAGGAGTCTCTCAGGTTTACTTCCATAATATGTGCCTGTATAAGCACCTGTCGCTTGCTCCCTTCCTCCACGTCCGTCAGGAAAACGGCAATCTTGTCCAGATTTTCCGGTAAATCTGTAACCTGGATTATTCCGGCGATTTCGTTCACAAGCAGCTGTTTTAATTTGTTGTCGGCCAACTGTTTTTCCAGTGCTTCCGATTCCGGGTGTTCCACTAACTGAGATATCGCGCGATCGTTGGTGTTGGATGAACTATTTATTGACAGCGATCTGTTTGAAGGGGTGTCCAGATTTTTTGTGCTGCCCGTTCGTCTGGACGCGTCAGATTTTATTTCGGAGACAACCTTGGTAAGATCCTCGCCCCGGATATAGCCGCCACTCTCCCGTTTGCCCTTGCCGCTTGTGCCGAAAACCATCAGTTCCAGCGAATCTTCCAGCGCCGCCCAAAAATCTGATTTTCCCTCTGTGGAAACGCTCACACTTCCGGCAGAAAATCCGGACACGTTCATGTTGCTGGTGGAGCTGCGTCTGTCTTTGAGGTAGTTGACACGGAAAGTGCGTGTTGACAATTTGGGTTTGCCTACGATCACAACGCCATTTTCCACGCTTGCGGTATACCCGCGTGGTTTGAGGATCGTGTAAAGCAAATCACCCAGTTTTTTGTTCTGAGCTTCAATGGTAACGGTGTCTCGGATGCCTCGCTCGGCAACTATCGAAACGCCACTTTCTTTTGAAAGAAGTCTTAAAACGTCGCTCAAATCGGCGTTGTTCAGGGAAAGGGAGTAAGTTCTTGCAGAGCCTGTGCTTCTGTAGGCATCGAGATCAATCTTGGGTTGTTCCGGAATCGGCTTTGTCTGCGGCGCAATATATGTCGGAGCCACTTTAGTGTCTTTAATTGTGCTGATGCCCGGATTAACGCAACCGGTCAGCCCGATTGCCGTCGCTATCAAAATCAATGCTAGTCGGATCATTTTTTCCCTCTATCAATCCAGCCCTGGTAGACGTCGTAGATAAATTTTTCTTTTTTCTCGTCCTGAACCACAACCCGGAAGCGGCTGATATCCTTAATGGTCAAATTGCCAAACTTGTCGCCGGACTTCACAATATGCCCGTTTATCAGGGCGCGAAAAGTCTTGTCAGTCTGGATGATGCCCTGAAGATTCAACTCAGGCAATTGCGGCAGTTCCGGGGTTGGCTGTTTTGCAGCCGGAACTTTGGGGATCGGCGAACTGTTTTTTTTCAGGTCAGTTCCAATAAATGGTTCCCGACGCCATTTGCCAATGTCCTCAGGCACGATTATGCGGTGAACCTGGCCAGGCGTCGCATTCATCTGCGGTGGCGAAGCGGTCGTTTGGGCGGCTACCGCCGGTGTTGCAGCGGCAATAATCAAAGCTGTAATGCCTATGTATGACAAGTTATTTGCCATTGTTCACCGGTAGTGAGTAAAGCTCCACGGTAATGGTCCCTTGCAGTTGACCGTTGATGGGGGTCAGCTTGAAATCGGTAATATGGTTGAAACGTTCTATGTTCTGAATGCGTCTGAGGTATTCGGCAAAACTCCTGAAGCTTCCGGCAGCGGTCACTTTTATGCGCTGTTTTGTTATCGAACCGGTCACAGCTTTGCCCGGTCGGGCTGATGCCGTTTCACTTGAAGTAACCGTCACTGCTTCGTGTTGTTTCAATCCGGATTCATGGGCGAAACGGTAAAGTGATTCCATGAAAGCGGGAACGTCGGATTCGGTTGGAATCAGTCGTGTCAGGCGAGCGATTTCGTTTTCATCGAAGCGGGATTTGTTCTGCTCCGAAGTCAGTCTGGATATTTCGGCCCGCAAACGTTTGACCTTTGCAGCGCGATTTGAGCGGTATCCCACAAGGATAACTGCCAAAACAAGCAGATACACGACCAGCGCTATTAGCTTACTTTGTCTTGTCAAGCAGATTAACCTCACTGGTAACGGTGATTCTCAGGTAGCGCCCATTCTCCTTGGGGACAACTGTTATCGAAGGTTCCTGGCGCTTTCTTAAAATGGCTGATTTGTCAAACATCATCATCAATTTGCTGAGCAGCATACTCTCACCGATTTTATCGCTGAGTCTGGCAACAGTCGTGATTTCCAGAACCCCTTTGTCATCCTTCAAATGGTACTCAAGATCCTCAAGGTAAGCATCTTCCGGAAGACCGTTAGCCAGCTCACGGAAAAGATTGTAAAAAACAAACTGACCGGCGGTCAATTTTTTCAAACTGTCCAGATTTTTTGAATATGCTGCGGAAGCGGTTGCTTTCGCCCGGTTCTGGCTTGAATTGTTAGATTGCTGGAGCTGTTTGACCTGTTTGTCCAGCTTCCGGTATGCTCGTTCAGTCTGGGCCATTACGAGCAGTGCAAGCACTCCTGTTACGGCAAAAATTATCATGCCGGAAGTTCTGCGCAGCGGAAATCGTTTTAAAAAATCGGCAACTGAATAGACGGTTGCAGTGCCATTCTGAAGTGCAGAGGCAAACCCGACCAGCGGGACATATCCGTTTTCATCCTGCAGAGCGGTCGGGATGGCCGGAGCGATGCCCACTTCAAGTCCCATGGCTTCCTTAAGTGCCGCAGCTATGTCGTCCAGCCCCTTCTCCATCCCGCAAACCCAGGCCATCTGAACCGGAATTTGAGGATAAGAGGTTTGATAACTGGAGTTGATCCGGAAAATAGTATCTATGATTTTGAAAAGCCTGAATTTATTGGTTTTTTCGTTTTCTTCGCTGCTGCCTTCCGCCACGTTCTCAGTGTAGCTGTAAGGAAGGCTTTGAAAGAGCAGCATGCCATCCGCAGTAATATAATATGCCTCGATGACTCCACGTTGGATCTCAAAAACCGCGTATGAATTGAAAATAGCTTCGCGGACGCCCTGGAATGCGTCAATCATGGCATTGATCGGTGTGGTGATGCTGCTTAACCGCAGTCGATTAGCCGCGAATGTTTTTCGGTACTCCTGCAATGTTGAAGATGGTACGTACAGCGAAAACCAGGTCTGAGTTTTCTGGTCAGAAGATGCAGGAATTATCGAAAAGGGTGGGAACTCCTCCTTGGTTTCATCTTTAATCTTGCGCCCAATAACTTTTTCAGCATCCTGGCGAGGCATTCTGGGGAGCTGATGAGGCGTTATAACAACGTCAGCAACCGGCAAGATCAGGTGCGTTGCATCGATTTTCCGGTTGATGTCCAAACGGATTCTTTTTACGATCTCCTTAAGCGCCAGCTCCCATGGATTGCGCTTGTCATCCGCGTCATAATAAACCTGGCTGGAGTTGTCGTCCGCACTGGAAATTATGACGCTTTGTTGCCCGTGACCTGCCGCCTCGCCGGGAGAGAGCGCTTTGGGTATGAAGTCGAACCTGCGGCAAAATTCAAGCTGGCCGTCATTGCTGAGAACCGCCCGCAGGCAGGTTTCACTTATGTCGATTATGAGTGTGTTCATCTTGAGGTTATGTCAGGTATCTTTATTGATTTTATGTTGTCTTGAACAAAATACTGAAACTTGTTTGTATCAGTCGGCAAACTGCAATCGGGATGTTTTGAAAGGGTCAGATTCACATCGATTCTTCCGATGGGCAGCTTAAAAGGCAACAGCGTTGTATAAGAGGTAAACGGGCTCAATGATTTGCAAGATGTGGTGATTTCAGTGAATGAACCCGGCTTTTCAGGTTTGATATTGATGCTCACACTTGAGTACGACGCAAAAACGTTCCCGACGACCCTGTTCGTTGGAATGACGTCATTTATGTCAATGGTCTCTTCCAGTATTTCACCGTTTGGCGCCACGCTGGCCAATGTCAGGCCTACCCATCTTCCATCGGAATAATATTTTTTGGTGCATTTTATGGTATTTCCCCAGGCATCAACGGCAAACTCTTTGGCATCCGATGATGAGGATAAATATCTTCCATTCCAGTTGGCAGCGTCATAGCGTGATCCACTCATATCTGCGCTGCTGTCCAGAAATCTGAATGCGCAGGATGAGTTGTTGTCGAAGGGTAGTTCACCGAAATCCCCAACAAAACCATAATGTGTACGAACGCCATTTTGCACCAGGTTTCGATCTCCAACCATCGCTTTTTTAAGCTCCCTCATCCGTTCCCTGGTTGTGGCAATTTCCCCGCTCTCCAGAAATTTCCAGGCGGCGGGCATCATCATTCCGGCCAGAATGGAGATGATAGCCATAACTACCATAACCTCTATCAGTGTAAAGGCTTTTGTTCTCATCGTATTTTTACCTGTCCAACTGTTTTGTAAATCGGCAGAAAAACAGCCGTCAGAAGCAGCAGAACCAGTCCGCCTAGTATGACCATGGTCAGTGGTTCAACGTATGCGAATACTTTTTTGATCGTTTCGGGGACTTCCTTGTCCAGAATGTCACTCGCGCGGGTCAGTGTGATTTCAAGTGTACCGGTCTTCTCGGCGATTGACATCATGTCGATTACAAGTGGCTGGATAAAACCGGTGCGTCGCATTGCATCCGAAATGCTCTCGCCGGTGACGATAACCTTGGCTATGGACGACATGCTTTCTGCGATGATGCTGTTTCCGATTACATCCGCTCCGATTGCGAAGGTTTTCTCGGCGCTGATGCCGGATGCGTGCAATGTGGCAACAATTTTAAAGTAGCGTGACATATTGATCTTGATGATCAGCATTCCAATCAGCGGCATCTTTAATAATAAATTGTCTATGAACCTTCGTCCCCCGGGTGTTTGCCTGTAAAATTTTATGCCGATAAACAGAGCTATGATCAGGATTATTACCGGCAGATAATAGCTCTTCATAAAACCGGATACCGCAATCATGATTTTAGTCGGGAGAGGAAGTTCCGCACCCATGCCGGTCAGTGTTTTCAGCATCTTGGGGAACACGAAGGTAAAGATGATGAACATCAGAGTCCCCAGAACTGAAAGCACGGTGATCGGGTAAGTCAGGCTGGATCTGACATTCTTCTTGAAATCAGTCTGCCACTGTAGAAAATTGACCAGAAAATCCAGGCTTGAGTCCAAAGTTCCAGAAGTTTCGCCTGCTCTGATCATCTGGACGTAAAACGGAGGGAACAGCTGAGGAGCGGACTGCATAACCTCCGACATGGCCATTCCGGAATCAACACCCTGTCTGACAAGTTGGGACGCCTGGCTGATACTGCGATTGGAATTGCTTTTCATCAGCGTGTCAATTCCCTGTAGTAGCGGAATACCTGATGTGACAACCAACTTGATCAGATAAGTGAAATCGAGCAGGTCCTTGTCCTTCATTTTTGGCTGAAATAGTTCGGAAAGGTTACCGAAACCGCTGAATCCGCCACCTTCGGCTTCAATAAGCGTCAAACCTTGCTGCGACAGAAGTTGTTCGAGGTGTGCGCTATCGCGAGCGGTCAATACGCCTTCACTCTGCTTGGCATCACCATCCAGCGCGCGGTAGTTGAAGGTAGCCATCAGAAGTGCATCCTGGTGGCATGACTGACCTCGTCGAGCGTGGTTATTCCGCGTCTGACCTTCTCCAGTGCCACCTCATGCATTTCACGAAAACCTTCTGTTGCGGCTTGGCGGCGAACCTCTTCCAAACTGGCTTTGACATTGATCAGGTCGCGGATTTTCGGCGTTATCTTGAGTATCTCGTAGATGACGGAACGTCCCTTGAAACCGGAACCGTCACAGGCGGGGCACCCTTTGGGCCTGAAGAGTTGAGACGTTGAGGGATCAATCCCCAGTTTTGAATACTGGGGGCTGAAAGGTGGCACGCTCTCTTTGCATTCTTCGCAAAGCGAGCGAACAAGCCTTTGGGCAACAATGCAATCAATTGTGGTGGAGATCAGAAACGGGTCGATGCCGATATCAATAATCCTGGCAATGCTTGATATGGCGTCATTAGTATGAATGGTGCTGAATACCAGGTGACCGGTCAGTGACGCACGAATGGCCAGTTCAGCTGTTTCGGCGTCACGCATTTCGCCGACCAGAATTACGTCCGGGTCCTGGCGCAGGATCGAGCGCAAACCGGTGGCAAAAGTCAGCCCAGCTTTGACATTAATCTGAGACTGGCGGGCCATCGGGAGCTGGTATTCTACCGGGTCCTCAAGAGTGAATATGTTTCTGCTGACCGTGTTAATGATCGACAGGCAGGAGTAAAGGGTGGTCGTCTTTCCGGAACCGGTCGGTCCGGTCACCAGGATCATTCCGAATGGGAGTTGAATAGATTCATTCAGCTTTTCAATATCTTCGTCGAAAAAGCCCAGATTCTCAAGGCCGATGCGCAGCTTGCTTTTGTCCAGAACCCTGACAACCACGTTCTCCCCCCCGATAATCGGAAATGTCGAGATACGCAGGTCAAGTTTGCGGTTCTTGTAGGGGAATTCGGCGCTGCCATCCTGTGGGATGCGTGACTCGGCAATGTTCATCCGCCCCATGACCTTGAAGCGGGAGACAATCGGGTTTAACAGCTCATTGGGAAGAAACATGCTGTGCTGTAGCACACCATCCACACGGTAGCGGATGCGGACCCCTTTTGCATCCGGGTTGATATGGATATCTGTGGCGCTGCGCTGGATGCCGTCAACGATGATTTTTTCAACCAGGTTGACCAACGGGGAGTAAGCCGAATCCAGCTCTTTCTTTCCGATGGCCCCTTCGCGCTGAAACAGGGAACTGCTCTGCTTGACGAGATTTTCAATCTCCAGCGGTATGTCGGCGTTGTACTTGTCCTGCTCCGATTCTTCCTGGTTGGCGCTGGATATGGTGAGAAGCTTGAAAAGGTCCTTCTGACTGATAAAGCCGAGGCTGAAAAGCACGGAACCAAGCAGCTCGCCGCTTTTTCTCTGCTCCTGGATGCCGATCTCCAGCTGTTCCTGGGTAATCAGCCCCTGTTCAATCATCATGTCGCCGATGCGTTTTTTGGGTGGCATGTGTCCTTGTTCCGGCTACTTGGAGTTGCGGGAAAATTTATTGCAACATATTGATTTTAAATCAATGTATTAGCCGTTTGACCCGAAATTGTCAAGGATATTGAATTCTGGCGGATATTGGTTCCTGAAGGCTTTATCAGGCCGAAAATGTGTGTTATAAAAACCGACCGGATCTGCGTTTTTGGATATTTGCAACTACGGCAGTCAAAAATCCGGAAGTTGAAATCGAACGCAACGAGCAGCGAGACGGGCAAGCGGGGGATTGGGTGTTTAAAATCAACAGGGTGAGGCGCTTATGAAGGTTGTTATTCTGGCGGGTGGACTTGGCACCCGGCTTAGTGAAGAAACTGTTGTCCGTCCGAAACCGATGGTTGAGATTGGCGGCAAACCGATATTGTGGCACATCATGAAGCATTATTCCCACTACGGCTTCAATGATTTCGTTGTCTGTCTCGGGTTCAAGGGCTACATGATCAAAGAGTATTTTTCCAACTACTTCCTCCATATGAGCGATGTGACTTTCGACATGCGTAACAACACGATGGAGGTCCACCACCAGAAAGCGGAGCCGTGGCGGGTGACCCTGGTTGATACGGGTCAGGATTCCATGACCGGCGGACGTGTGAAACGGATTGCCTCTTATGTGGAGAATGAAACTTTCATGATGACCTACGGCGACGGACTGGCTGATGTTGATATCGGTAAGCTGGTTGAATTTCACAAGTACCACGGCAAGTCGGCCACTTTGACCGCCACGCAGCCGGTTGGCCGGTTTGGCGCCCTGAAACTGAGCGAAGGAAATTATGTGGAAACATTTCACGAAAAACCGGCCGGAGACGGCGGGTGGATAAACGGCGGTTTCTTCGTTCTGGAACCGAATGTGCTTGAGCGGATTACCGGCAATTCTACCGTCTTTGAAAAGGAACCGCTCGAATCATTGGCCCGCGACGGAGAACTGGTTGCTTACAAGCATGCCGCATTCTGGCAGCCGATGGATACATTGAGGGATAAAATCTACCTGGAAGAGTTGTGGGATAGCGGCAGAGCACCGTGGAAAATATGGTAAGTCAGTCTATGATAACTGCTGCATTTCCGAATGCTGATTTCTGGCGGGGCAAAAAAATCTTTCTAACCGGGCACACCGGGTTTAAGGGTTCCTGGCTCTGCTTGTGGCTGAACAGCCTTGGCGCGCAAGTGACCGGCTACGCACTCGAACCGCCGACCGACCCCAGTCTCTTCGGGCTGGCACGAATTGATGAACTGGTGACATCGGTGATTGCCGATGTTCGTGACGGGGAACGCCTTGCTTTCGAGATGGCCAAGGCCGCACCGGATATCGTCATCCACATGGCCGCCCAACCTCTGGTGCGCGATTCTTACAAGATTCCGGTTGAGACCTACACCACAAATGTGATGGGTACTGTCAACCTGTTGGAAGCGGTGCGGCGTACCCCCGGCGTCCAGGCTGTTTTGAATGTGACCACTGACAAAGTCTATGAGAACCGCGAATGGCCCTGGGGTTATCGGGAAAATGAGCCGTTCGGCGGGTATGATCCCTATTCCAACAGCAAGGCCTGTTCTGAACTGGTGACGGCGGCTTATCGTTCCTCCTATTTCAATCCGGCAGAATATGACCGGCACGGAGTGGCGCTTGCCACCGCCCGGGCCGGAAATGTAATTGGTGGCGGCGACTGGGCCGGAGACCGGCTGATCCCCGATATTCTGCGCTCCATCCTGGCCGGTGAACCGGTCCTGATTCGCAATCCGCAAGCCATCCGTCCCTGGCAACATGTCTTGGAACCATTATCCGGGTATCTGCTACTGATCCAAAAGTTGTGCGAAGACGGTTCGAGTTATGCTGGCGGCTGGAATTTCGGCCCGGCTGAGGATGACGTACGTCCGGTGGAGTGGCTTGCCAGCCGGATTTGCCAGTTGTGGGGCGATCAGGCGGCCTACATTATTGATGATGGCAAACATCCCCACGAAGCGCACTACCTGAAGCTGGATTGTTCCAAGGCCCGGGCGGAACTGGGCTGGCGACCAAAATGGAATTTGGAGAAGACATTGGAGAGCATTGTTGCCTGGACCCGCTCCTGTCTGGACGGCAGTGACCTTCGCGGAGTGTGTCTGCGGCAGATAACAGAGTATGGAGAATCGGAATGAACGATGATGCACGGTGCGAAGCCGAACTGCGCGAAAACGCTATCAAGGCTGCTGTCGCCTATTATGAGCATAAGCATGCCGCGCCAAAAACATTTCAGCCGGGTGACCGGATCCCGTACGCTGCCAGAGTCTTCGACGAACGCGAAATCAGCGCATTGATTGATTCTTCACTGGATTTCTGGCTGACCGCCGGTCGCTATGCCGAGCGTTTTGAACGGGAGCTGGCAGCATATCTTGGGGTCGAATACTGTTCGTTGGTCAATTCCGGTTCGTCCGCCAATCTGCTGGCTTTTATGGCCCTGACCTCTCCCAAGCTGGGAGAACGCCGCATCAGGCGTGGTGACGAGGTCATTACCGTCGCGGCCGGTTTCCCAACCACCGTGGCCCCCATCATTCAGTACGGTGCGGTGCCGGTTTTCGTGGATGTGACGCTGCCGACCTACAATATCGACGTGACCTGCTTGGAGAATGCCCTTTCCGGGCGCACCAAAGCGGTCATGATCGCCCACACCCTCGGCAATCCTTTCGACATCGCCGCCGTGAAGGCCTTCTGTGACCGGCACGGTCTCTGGCTGGTCGAGGACAACTGTGATGCCCTTGGTTCCCGCTACAAACTAAACAGTTCAACATCCCGACCGGTCAGCGATTTCCGCTACACCGGCACATTCGGCCACATCGGTACCTCAAGTTTTTATCCTCCCCACCATATGACCATGGGTGAGGGGGGGGCGCTTTATACCAACAGTGCTGAATTGAACAGGATTATCGAGTCATTGAGGGACTGGGGGCGTGACTGCTGGTGCCACTCCGGGAAGGACAACAGCTGCGGCAAACGGTTCGGTCAGCAGTTCGGCGAGCTTCCCTTCGGCTATGATCACAAATATGTTTATTCACATTTCGGCTATAACCTGAAGGTGACCGATATGCAGGCCGCCATCGGCTGCGCCCAGTTGGAAAAACTGGACGGTTTTGGCGCCGCGCGCCGTAAAAACTGGCGGATTCTGCGGGACGGCCTGAGTGAACTGGATGACTGCCTGATTCTGCCCGAAGCCACCGAAAACTCCGACCCATCCTGGTTTGGTTTTCTGCTGACAGTCAGGGATGGCAGCGGCTGCAGTCGCGATAAAATGGTCAACCATCTGGAGTCGAAAGGCATCCAGACCCGCATGCTCTTTGCCGGCAATCTGATCAAACACCCCTGCTTTGATGAAATGCGGAAATCCGGGCAGGGATTTCGGGTCGTTCCCAATTCAACGTCTCAGCAGTTCAACAGTTCAACAGCGCTTCCGGTTACCGACCAAATTATGAAGGATACCTTCTGGGTTGGTGTTTATCCGGGGATGACGCCGGAAATGCTGGGATATATGGCGGATGTCATCAAAGGTCTTTGCAAACGATGACTATCCTGGTGACCGGAGCGACCGGCTTTTTGGGGAGTCGCCTCGTCGGGCGGCTTCTGGGTGGCGGTCAGCAGTTGGTGGCGCTTGTCAGAAACGGATCTTCACTGGAACGCCTGACCGGTTTGCTGGAGCGGATTGAGGTTTGCAATCTGGATGAAGTCAGTATTGAGCGAATCTTTGATTTACGGCAGATTGATACCGTCATCCATTGTGCCACGGACTACGGTCGCGGGGAGAGCGACCCGCTTGCCGTTCTGGAGGCGAACCTGATCCTGCCGCTGAAATTGCTGCATCAGGCAGGAAAACAGGGCGTACGCCGTTTTATCAACACCGATACCATTCTCGATAAACAGGTCAGCAAATATGCCCTGGCTAAAGGGCAGTTTCGCGAATGGCTGGAAACATACCAAACTTCGCTTGTCTGCGTTAACCTGGCGCTGGAACATTTTTATGGCGCCGGTGATGATCCGGCCAAATTTGTAAGCTTCGTTGTCCACAAACTGCTGGATGGCGCGGAACGGATCGAGCTGACGGCAGGCGAACAGAAAAGGGATTTCGTTCACATTGATGACGTCGTTTCCGCATTCATGGCGGTGTTGTCCGGAACTGCCGCAATCAGGCCGGGATACTATCAGTATCAGGCCGGGACCGGTGTGACTGTGACTGTCAGAAGCTGCGTCGAGATGATTAAAGCCATTACCGGTAACTCAGGAACGCAGCTTGATTTCGGGGCATTGCCTTACCGGGAGCATGAAGCGATGGAAACGAAAGTTGATACGGAAAGCCTGCGCGCTCTGGGATGGTCGCCCGGCATTTTGTTAAAGGATGGGCTTGAACGGATGATTGCCGAAGAACGGGAGTTGAGGAAATTATGAAGCTGATGATTACCGGCGGATGCGGTTTTTTAGGGAGTAATCTGGCGGCTCACGCCATTGAAGAGGGGCACGAAGTAGTCGTCTTTGATAACCTGTACCGGGAAGGATCGCGCGAAAATCTGATCTGGCTTGGCGATAAGGGGGCTTTTACCTTCATACACGGCGATATCCGCAATCAGAATGACATAACCCGGGCCGTCAGGGATTTTATTCCGGATGCAATTTTCCACCTGGCTGGACAGGTCGCCATGACTACTTCCATCGCCAACCCGCGCATGGATTTTGAAATCAACGTCATGGGGAGCCATAATCTGCTGGAAGCGGTCAGGTTATATGCTCCGGATGCGTCTGTGGTCTACTCATCTACCAACAAGGTGTACGGCGATTTGGAACAGTATCGCTATAAAGAGACGGAAACACGCTATCAATGCCTGGATAAACCGGATGGATTTGACGAAGCGACACCGCTTGATTTCCACTCTCCCTATGGCTGTTCCAAGGGGGCGGCGGACCAGTACATGCTCGATTATGCCAGGATTTTCGGCCTGAAAACGGTCGTCTTCCGCCATTCATCCATGTACGGCGGCCGACAGTTTGCGACCTATGACCAGGGCTGGATCGGCTGGTTCTGCCAGCAGGCGCTGGCCGCAAAACGGGGGCTATTGAAAGAGCCGTTCACCATTTCCGGTAACGGCAAGCAGGTGCGGGATGTGCTGCACGCCGAAGATATGGTCACACTCTATTTCAGCGCGGTTGGTCGGATCGAAGCGGCTCGCGGAAATGTCTTTAATGTTGGCGGCGGAATGCCCAACAGCCTCTCCCTGCTGGAGCTGTTTTCGATTCTGGAAGAGGCCTCCAGCACCGAACTTGCCTACAATAAACTGCCGCCGCGCGAAAGCGACCAGCGGCTGTTTGTGGCTGATATAAGCAAAGCCTCCGCCATGCTGGATTGGCGGCCAAAAGTGGATAAAGTGACAGGCGTCAGGCGGATGCTGGAATGGATTGAAGATGTCGCCTGAAACTGACTTGAGCGTATGAACAATAAACCGGTCAGACAATCCGGCTCTCTACTAGGCCGCGTCCCGCCTCATCTGCTGGTTGCGGCGACAGCCTGGGTCAGCAGGATCATCATTGCCGCCAGCGGCCTGATGATCATGCGCATCCTGATTCTCGCGCTCGGTACGGAACAGTACGCCCTTTATGCGGTGCTCAGCGGTCTTCAGGGATGGTTTATGCTTGCCGATTTCGGACTGGGAAACAGCTTGCAGAATCATATCTCCGAAGCGCGGGCGAAAGATTCCGGGTATGACGGCTTCGTTGCTCTTGCGGTTATAGGCGTCGGCATTGCACTGCTTGTCTGCGTGGGGTTGCTGATGTTGCTGGCGCCGATTTTGGTTCCAAAAATACTGCCCGGATTCGCAGGCGTCGCCGCAGCCTCAAAAGTGGATTACTTTGTTGTAGCAGCTTTGCTTTTCATGACAACAGCCGTCGGTTCGCTTATGTACCGAATCTGGTACGCGGAGCAGCGCGGCTATCTGGCGAACCTGGTCCCGGCGGTCGCTTCGCTCTTTTCCCTGGCCGGGGTCTGGTGGTGCTCGGTTTCCGTGCAGGAATACCGTTTCGGCTGGATGGTTCTGGCTTCTTTTCTTCCGGCGGCGCTCTTTCCGGCCTTATGTCTGTTGTGGCGGTCGCGGCGCATATCTGTTCTGCTTCGGGATGCATCGCTTGAAAAGGGGAGGATCCTGTTAAAGAGAGGCGCCAAATTCTGGGGGTATGCGCTTCTGGCAGCGGCGGTGCTGCAGGTTGATTACCTGATCATGACCCAACTGATCCCAGCCGGCCAGATTGTGATCTATAATATCACGACCAAATTCTTCACGATTGCCTTCATGTTTTACAGTGCTGTCCTAACCGCTTTATGGCCGGTCTGTGCCGAGGCTGCCGCGCAAAACGACTGGCAGACCATCCGGAAATTTCTGAGTAGATATCTGTGCGTCGGTGGAGTTTTTGTGGCTCTTCTGACAGCGGTATTCGCCCTGTTTATGCCGCAGATCCTTTCTCTGCTGGCGCCGCAGGCCAACGTGACGATCCCTGTCTCATTTATCCTGCTGACCGGTCTGTATATTGTGCTGCGGGTCTGGTGCGATACCTATTCGCTGGTACTGCAAAGCATGAGTTATGTACGCCCTTTTTATCTGTACCTTCCATTTCAGGCGGTGGCCAGCGGCCTGCTGCAATGGTTTCTGGCCGTGCGCTTCGGTTTGTATGGGATAATGCTCGGTTTGATCGCTTCATTCGCGCTGACTGCAGTCTGGGCACTCCCATATTTCCTGCGGAAAAGGATGCTGAACCATGCCTGATAACAAGACGGCTTTGGAGGCGAAGCTGGAAACCGCAGCCTTTCGCCCGACTCTGTCGATCTGTATTCCGACTTACAACCGGGCTGAGTTTCTTGACGAAAATCTCTCTTTGATTGTAGCCAAGGCGCGGCCATACAATCTGCCGATTTACATCTCGGACAACGGGTCAACCGATGGCACCCGGGAGATCGTCAACAAACATTCTCTGCTGTACGACCGGATTTATTATTCACGACACCAGCAAAACAGGGGGATCGACCACAATATTGCCACCGTGTTGAAAATGTCCCAGACCGACTATGCCTGGCTTTTCAGCGATGATGACCGCTTCTTTGATACGGCGATAGAGCTGATGTCAGGTCTGCTTGAACGTCACAGGCCCGATATGGTTGTGGTTAACGCGGTCACGAATCCGGATTCAATGAAGCCCCGCATTGATTCCCGGTCGGATCTGGTCTATGACGATATGGCGCTGCTGCTTGAAAACCTCTGTTTTCACATGACCTGGCTAAGCACTCTGATCTGGAGCAGGGAGCTGATCGAACGGGCTCCCTTCGGGAAGTATGACGGCAGCGCCCTGGACTTCATCCATGCTCTGTTTAGCGCTCTGGCCAGTGGAAAACGGCGCGTGATCTGGTGCTCCGAACCATGCATTTATATAGCAAAAGGGGCGTCGATTTCCTGGAAGGGGAGGGTGCTTGAAATCTACGCCAAAAATGCTTTCAATATCATCTTTGGGCTCCCAGACTCGTATTCGCAGGACAATAAAAAAAAATGTCTGAAGGTAATGGGAACCAGAACAGATGCCTTTTCGCTGCACGGTTTCTTCCTGCTCAAAAAAAGTGGATCTTACACGATGGAATCGTACCGGGCATACAGGCAATATCTGCCGTTCGTTACCAATCTGCCGCTTTTTTTATGCTGCATGATTGCCATTTTGCCCCAATCCCTGTTTTTAAAAATTTCGGTTGTCAAGCGCTGGATGAGTCATGATTGATCGTGCCCGTAACTCAATCCGACCTTCCGCCGGACGGGTTGCCGCCGTGACGGTCTTGTACCACCCCCATGACGATGTTGTGGCGTCAGTCGAATCCTATCTGGGGCAGGTCGAACATTTATACCTGATAGATAATTCGGATGGGGTTAATCACCAGAACCTTTTTGACGATCTCATGCAAACTGGCCGGGTCAGCTATTATTGCCAGGATCACAATACCGGAATCGCAACTGCACTTAACAAAGCCTCCGGGCTTGCTTCTGCCGCTGGTTTTGACTGGTTGCTGACCATGGATCAGGATAGTCAGGCCGCTGCTGGCATGGTTCAAGAACAGCTCAAATCAATCAGTGCGCTTTCGGGGGAAAGGGTTGGGATGATCGCCCCATTTCACATTACGAAAGCCACAGGACGTCCCCCCGAAATTCTCATTTCAGACGTGATGACTCCGATGACATCCGGCTGTTTGCTTAATTTGGCTGCTTACCGTGAAGTTGGTGGTTTCATGGAAGATTTTTTTATAGATTTTGTGGATAACGAATACTGTTTGCGATTGCGTCGCAATGGCTGGCAGGTGTTACGCGCAAACCGGGCTTTATTGACGCATAATGTGGGTGATATCAGTAAGTACGGACCGTTCATCGCCACCAACCATTCGCCACTCAGGCGCTATTACAAAACCCGCAATCGCTTCCGGGTATTTCGGGAGTATGTTACGGATTTTCCGGGACATTGCCTGTTTGATTTGGTCAGATTGGCCAAGGAAGCGGGGAGCATTGTCCTGTTTGAAAAAAATAAAATGGCAAAATTCCTGATGATGATCAGGGGGGCAATTGATTTTTTTCGTTGCCGCTATGGGCGTTATGACGCTGCCGGACGGAATGATAAGGAGAAATCGTGATCGGGGTTTTTAAGAAAATTTATATCCAATTGGTTACCCGGCTTCTCGCCTTGCGTTATCGCACAATTGCGGCTGTTATTCGCAACCTTTTGGCTGGGAAATACCTGTCTGGAGAAGGTATTGAAATAGGCGGTCTGCACAATCCGCTGCTGCTTCCATCTGGCCTCAAGGTTCGCTACCTGGATAAAATGAGCAGTGATGAGTTGCGGCGTGTATACCCGGAATTAAAAAACCGTCGGCTGGTCAAAGTTGATGTAGTGGATGATGGCGAAACACTTAACACACTTGCCGATGAGTCCCTTGATTTCATAATTGCCAACCATTTTCTGGAGCATTGCCGGAATCCGCTCAGAACCGTCGGGAGAATGTATAGTTCCTTGAAACCTGGGGGGACACTGTTTCTGACAATTCCTGATAAACGCTATACTTTCGATTCCGGAAGAGATGTTACGCCGTTGGAACACCTGTTGGAGGAGTATGAGCATGGCGCTGATGAATCCTACCCAGAACATGTTTGGGATTGGGTCTGCAAGGGGTTGAAATTAACTGGTGAAGCTGCCGAACGTAAAGCCGAGAGTCTGATCAGCAACGGCGGCGACGGAGATATGCACGTCCATTGCTGGGATCACGCAGGAATCGTGGAAATGGCTCTTTCATTCAGAAATAGGATGCATCTTGCTTTGGAACCCGAGCTGATCTACAAAAACGGCAATTTTGAAACTGTAGTTATTCTAAGGAAAGACATTGAGCCCTGAGTACGGAAGATGACTATTCCCCCCTTGAAAATACTATTTCTGGCGCCTTTCGGAATCCGCCCCAAGGGAACCGTTATCGCCAGAATGCTGCCGCTGGCGGAAGTGCTCCAGGAGCTGGGGCAGCGGGTCATCATAATCGCGCCACCCTACACCAATCCGGAAGATTCCGGCAAAAGCGTGGTTCTGCGCGGAGTCCGGCTGGTGAACATCCGACTTTCCAATGCCTGGAAACCGGCAGCAACCCTGATCATGGCCTGGCGGATGTTTCGGGCTGCGACAGCGGAAAAACCGGACATTGTTCACCTGTTCAAGCCGAAGGGCTACGGCGGCCTGGCGGCGATGCTGATGATCCTGTTGAGCGGTTTGGGGCTTCGCCAGCCGGTTGTTGCCGTTGATACGGACGACTGGGAAGGCGAGGGGGGGATGAATGACCTGCAAGGCTACTCCACGGCTGAACGCAAGGTTTTCGCATTCCAGGAACAGTGGCTGTTGCAGCGTGCTGCGGCGGTGACGGTTGCCAGCCGGGCGCTTGAAGAGATCGTTAGGCAGCGCGCTTCGGCAAATGGGCGCTTGCTGTATTTACCCAATTGTGTCGGGGATGTTGTTCCCGGCGATGGTATGGCGGTGAGGGCACGTTACGGCATCCCGGCGGAAGCTCCGGTCGTACTGCTTTACACACGGTTTTTCGAGTTTGAGCAGGATCGGCTTCACTCAGTTTTCGAAGGAATCTATCGAATGGTTCCCGGGGTGCGATTTTTTGTGGTGGGGAGCGGAAGGAACGGGGAAGAACAGCAGCTTGAAGTCGCCGCCCGTGAAAGGGGTTTCTCGGGGGCGCTGACCGTGGCTGGCTGGGTAAATCCGGAACAGATCCGTGATCATCTGGCGGCTGCCGATGTGGCCATTTATCCCTTTTCCGATACTTTGGTAAATCGCTGCAAATGCCCGGCAAAATTGACCGAACTGCTTCTGGCTGGTATTCCGGTGGTTGCCGACCGGGTCGGACAGATTGCGGAGTATCTGGACGGGGAGAAGGGTGGCGTGCTCTGTCAGCCGGGTGATGCCGGTGCCATGGTCAAAGGTGTGGTTGGCTTGCTGTCTGATCGTGCCGCCAGATTGCAGATGGGATCATTTAATCGCGCTGACATTCGCGAGCGTTTCGATTGGAATAAAAAAGGGTGCGAACTGGCCGCGTTATACCAGGATATTCGCTGAGCCGGGAACGGCCGGGGGCAGGGCTCAGATGGGAAAAAAATTTAAAAATCTGAAAGCCGCGATTATCTGGCGGATCAAAGAGTCTGGATTGCTCCCCTCCTACAAAGTCAGGGAAAATCTAGCCAAAGCCTACTTGCGCGGCGAAGGTGTGGAAATAGGCGCTCTGCACCTGCCACTAAAGGTTCCGGGTGAAGCTCGCGTGCGCTACGTTGACCTGGCAAGCAGGGCTGATAATATCAGCCGGCACCCGGAACTGCCCGCTGATAAAATCGTCGAGACTGATTTTGTGGACGACGGGTTTGAACTGGCCGCCATGGAACAGGCTTCACATGATTTCTTGATCGCCAATCATGTTTTGGAACACACTCCCAACCCGTTGCAGGTGCTGATCAACTGGGGCCGGGTTCTAAAGCCGGGGGGAATACTTTTTGTGTCGATCCCACTGGCCGAGAAATGTTTTGACAAGGGGCGCCCGATAACAACTCTGGAACATCTCATCGTTGATTACGAACAGTGCCGCAGCGAAAACCGTGCTGCCATGGAACTCTCGAATAAAGAGCATTACCGGGAATGGCTGTCAATTTCGACTCCCGCTTTTCTGCGGGAAAGAGGCCAGCGCGCCGAATATCTGGATCAGGCTCAATTGAATGCCGAAGTTGAAACTTTCAGCAGTAAATCGACGGAAATTCATTTTCACACCTTTTCAAAGGAGTCATTTCAGAAACTTCTGGAATACTTTGTGCTTCATGTTGACCGTTCGTTTGTGCTGAAGGAATTACGCAGTTCGAGGGGCAACCGGGAATCTGTTGCCGTATTACAAAAAATAAGCGCCTGAATCCGGCGAACATCAGTGAGTTAAATATTATGAAAGAACGAAATAAAATCCTGATCTGCCTGTCGCTGATGGTGGCGGTGCTATTGGTGCTGTTTGGCAAGATACTTTTTACCAGCCAGATCATTCGCGCTCCAGACATTACCAATGAGTTCTACTGGACGATCAAGCATTTCAAGGAGATGTCGCCCAGCGAGTTCTTCAATATCAAACTCAAGGCCGGTTGGGATCTGTACATAAATTCCGGCGCCACCGACAACGGCGGACTGGCTTCACTACAGTTTCTGTTTTACCGGACTCTGCTCTTCTGGCTGATTCCGGAGCCTGTCAACATCGCCTGGTTCATCGTTTTCCATCTTTTTGTGGGAGGCGCTGGAACATTCTTTTTCTGCCGGGTCCTGGGATGCAGCCTGCCGGCTTCGTTTCTGGGGGGGCTGATTTTCGCCGCCGCTCCGGAGATTGCGACCCTGATCAATGCCGGGCATGTGCAGAAGATAGCCACGATCAGTTTTGCACCCTGGGCATTTTATCTGCTGGAGCGTGGATTCCGCTCCAGACGAGCGCTGGTCTGGTTCATGGCCTGTGCCGTTACGCTTGCTTTCCAGTTTTTCAACATGCATTGGCAGATCGCCTATTACACCTGCCTGGCTTTGGGAGTATACGGAATAGCCCGCAGTGTCATGATCGTCCTTGATGAAAAGGAAGCGCGCGTTAAGACAACCTGGCGGATGTTCGCCCTCAACCTGACCCTGCTGTTCTTTTTTCTGTCGACGGTGGCGATCTCGCTGATGCCCCTGGCATCCTGGTCTACTGAGTCCACCAGGGGGGGCGGTGCCGGAAGCAGTCGCAGCGGCATGCAGGTAGAGGAGGCCATGTCCTGGTCTCTCCCCCCGGAAGAGCTGGTGACGTTTGTGATCCCCGGCTTTTTCGGCCTTTCCCGCGAAGAGGGGGGTGGCAACACGGATGCCATCGGTTCCTACTACTGGGGCAGGATGTTTTTCACCCAGACCAGCGATTACATGGGACTGTTGCCCTGGCTGCTGCTGCCGCTGGCTTTCATATTCAAAAGAGATCGTTATACCTGGCTGGCGCTGGCAGGCATTGTCATTGGTCTGCTCTTCTCGTTCGGAAAATATACCCCGTTCTACTGGCTGCTCTTTGACTATTTTCCCGGAATCAGCCATTTCCGGGTCCCGAAGATGATGATGATCATTCCGCTTTTGGCGCTGGCAGTGCTTGCCGCCCGTGGTCTGGACTGTCTGCTGGATGAAGAGCTGCGTTCAACAAAGGCGTTCCGGATGTTTCTATGGTGCGTGGCCGGTTTGGCAGGAGCGACGGGACTGTTGTATCTGGCCGAGGTCGCAGCCAAAAGTTTTTGGCTGCAGCTATTCGCGGAGCAGATATTTCAGCCGACCCGCTATGAACAGGGGGCGGAGCTGGTTGCCAGACGCTGGAACAACCTGGTTAACGAAACCGGTCTGGCGGCAATTGCGATCCTGATACACTGGCTGGCGTTGCGTTTTCTGCCTCGCCCCGGCCGCCGGATGCTTTTTATCGTAATTCCGCTGGTACTCCTGTATCTGATTGATATCGGACGGATCAACTCTCTCTTTATGCTGCTGCAACCTGCCCCGCGCCGTGATTTTGCCGTAAAAACCGAAATCATGAAGCATCTCTCCCCGATGCCGAAAGAATACCGGGTAGCGCCGCTGACTGAGGAAGATCCAATGCGTTACGTCTCCAATAAAATACCGGTGCTGTACACCTCCAATCCGGTGCAACTCCGGCGGTGGCAGGAACTGTTGGAGCAGTTTTCCCTGACCAGTGCCGTTCCTGATATGTTGAACGTGCGCTATTTGGTGATGCCTGCGGAACAGTATCAGCAGGAAAAGGGCGTTTTAGGTGCTCACTACGCCTTGGTTTACACTACTTCTGACGGGAAACAGCTGTTGCTGGAAAACCGAATGGTACTGCCAAAAGCCTGGCTGGTACCTTCGGTCGTAGTTGAACCGGACGGCGATAAAATGCGCTCGATCCTGAACAACCCCCAGTTTATTCCAGGGCAATTCGGTCTGGTGGAGTCGCCTCCCCCCATTCCGGTGGCAGCCTATGACGGTTCGCTCCGTCAAACGCCGGGGAGTGCCCAGGTGATTCGCTATGAGGCCGACAATGTGGTTGTCGAGACGCGCGTGACCGCTCCGGCCCTGCTGGTGATCGGTGACAAATACTTTAAAGGGTGGCATTCGTACGTAGACGGAACAGCCGCAGAGAATGTACCGGTTAATCATGTCCTGCGCGGCGTTTATCTGACGCCCGGCTCGCACAAGGTTGAGTTCAGGTTTGATCCGCTCCCGTTCAAGATCGGCAAATATCTGACATTGGGGTCGTTTGCGGTATTTGCCGGAATGTTGCTTCGCGAGTGGCTTTATCGCAGAAAAAATGCTGTCTGAAGCCGGTTGTGAAATATGCCTGGAGGCAGAGCGTTGTGCTGACATGCGACAGTCTCAAATTATTTGATCTGCAGCTGTTTCAGCCGCGTCATGGTTATCGCTATTCGCTGGATGCGCTTCTGCTGGCACGTTTCTGTCCCATGCTGAAGCCTGGCGGAAATATTGCGGACCTGGGGGCCGGTTGCGGAATCATCTCGCTGGTTCTGGCGCGGATCAACGCTGATGCCAATGTTGTTGCGGTTGAGAAAAATCCGGAAATGGCGGCGCTGATCGAGCGGAATATCCAGCACAACGCTCTGGCAGAAAGAGTCTCTGTCCAGGCGGAGGATGTCATCGACCTCCGGAAAAATTGTAGCGACTCCATTTTTGACCTGGTCGTTTCCAACCCGCCTTACCGGACGCCTGGCAGCGGGCGGACAAGCCCAAAAGCGGGGCGGGATGCGGCTCGCCATGAAACAACTGCGGGTTTGGAAGATTTTCTTGCCGCCGCCAAGTACCTGGTGAAACCGTCGGGCCGGATCTGTATTATCCAGCTTCCTTCACGCCTGACTGAATTCATGGCATTGGCGGCCCGGATGAAATTGTCGGTCCTGCGTCTGCGGATGATTCATAACAATGTCGAGTCACCGGCCACCATCTTCATGGCGGAGTTGGCTAAGGGAAGGCGCAGCGCTCCGGTGGTGGAACCGCCTCTGTTGGTGAGGGAAATGAATGGTGAATATACGAATGAAGTCTGGCGGTGACAGTACAAGTCGGGTTGAGCCGGATAAAAAAAGGCATCCTCTGTTTAGTGAGGATGCCTTTTTGTTGTCTGAGGGAGTATCAGTTCTTGATCAGCAGAATCAGTTCCATCTTGTCGCCGTCTCCAATGTGAATCGGGAAACAGAGCGCTGTGTGCCCTTCCGGCACCGGCATTCCGGTCGCCGGAGGATGGATGGTGACCGGCGGATTGATGTTCATTATCACGCCCATCTGGGATGCTTTGGCGGCCACATTGCCGCAGACCACGTTGACAAACTCCATTACGGTGTCTTCAAGGACTTCGGCGGACTCGCCGGCAACCGACCCTTCGCGCAGAATTGCCCTGGCAACGGACTGTTGCAGTTCTTCCGAAACCGAAATCAGATAACGAGCCTCCACATCTCCGCTGAAATCCATGGCGGCCATCATGAAATTGGGGGCGAGCACATCGACCGTTGCGCATTTTCCGGCGCGGAACTGCAGATCGAGAACGCGGGTAATCATCTTGTAGGTCAGGTCGGCGGTCATTTCCCAGATATTGCTGTTGGCAATCTTTACCGGAAGATCGATTCCATCCGAGACATACTGGGCCTGATCGGCCTTGAAGTCGGCCAGATGCTTTTGCAGGTTTTCGCTGGTGAGAGCGCCAACCTGAACCAGCGCTTCGCCGATGTAAAGGTGGGTGTTCTTCTGGCGGGTGATGACATCGTTAAGCTGGATAAGTGTCAGAAAACCCATCTCAACCAGCAGATCGCCGAGCTTCATGTCTTTGGACATCTGGGCGTTATGGGCCCGTTCGATATCGGCCAGGGTGATGTATCCCATCTCCACGGCCATCGCACCCAGTTTGAGGTTCTTATGGTCCTGGAGGTCAATCGCTTCCACCAAAGCATCTCTGGTCACAATGCCTTGTTCAACTAGAAATTGTCCGAAAAATTTAACTGCCATATGCGCAACTCCTTGTCGCTATTGGTTAAGCCGGAATTTTCTAAATGTCTGGTACTACGCTTCCTAATCAGAGCTCGCGCAAAATCCGCAGTACGTTATCAGCCTCGAAAGGCTTGGAGATTACGTTCTTGGCACCGAGCTTCAATGCCTCGGTAAACTTGTCTCCGACTCCACCCAGAGATGTAACCATGACGACCTTGACTTCCTTGTCCATGACGGAGAGGGTTCGCAATGCGGTCAGGCCGTCCATGCCGGGCATATTCATGTCCATGCAGATGATATCCGGGTTTTCGGTGTGGTTCATCTTGATTGCTTCGGCACCGTTTTTAGCGTGACCCACACAAACAAAATCACCGGATTCGCCGATTATCTTCTCAAGCTGGCGGGCAACAGAAAGGCTGTCATCAACTACTAAAACCTTCTTCATTTCCACAATTCCTCCTGTCGAGCAACACGGTTGCATCTGGTTTGGCCAGCACAACCGATTTTGTACAAAATATGCGCGAGAATGTATCTGAAACCGGAATAAATGTCAAAAGTATGTTTGGCTTTTCATGGCGTGGCAATTTATGTTAGAGTTACGAAATCTAATTCCAAGGAGATTCACAAAATGCAGAAAAAGAATTTAACAGCGTTGTTTCTAAAGGGATTTGCCGTGGCAGTTCTGGTTGGAAGCGGGGCTTTTGCTCATGCTGCCGACAAGGAAGTCAAGAAGGATGCCGCAGCCCCCGCCGCCGCCACTCCGGCTGCTGAAATCAAGGGGACGGTTGCCAAGGTTAACGGTGCTGTCATTGATGCCGTTGAGCTGAAGCGGGCCGAGAAAGTCATGCTGCGCGGACAGGCTGTTCCTGCCGGACAGCAGGATGCAGTGAACAAGCAGGCTCTGGATCAGCTTATCTCTGCCGAGCTCCTGTACCAGGCCGCCGCCAAGATGGAAGTAAAGGATCTGGACAAGCAGATTGATGAAAAACTGGCTCAGGGCAAAGCCCGTTTCGCCAATGAAAAGGATTTCGAAAAGGCGATCAAGGATCTTGATATGGACGAAAAAGATCTGCGTGACTACACCCGTCGTGACCTGTTGATTTCCAAGTTTGTCGAAACATCCATCGTTCCAAAAATAAAAGTGACTGAAGAGGACGCCCGTAAATTCTACGACCAGAATCAGGATAAATTCACTCGCAACGAAACTGTGAAAGCCAGTCATATCCTGATCGGAGTTGATCCCAAGGCCACCGCCGAAGAGAAGAAAAAGGCCCGTGAGAAGGCTGAAAAGCTTCATAAGGAATTGGTCGCCGGTGCCGATTTTGCCGCTCTGGCCAAAGGCAACTCAACCTGCCCCAGCAACCAGCAGGGAGGCGATCTGGGCTTTTTCGGCAAGGGTCAGATGGTGCCCCCCTTTGAAAAGGCAGCTTTTGCGATGAAACCGGGTGAGATCAGCGATGTTGTTGAAACCCAATTCGGTTACCACATCATCAAGGTGACCGAGAAAAAGCCGGCCGAGACGGTTTCCTTCAAGGAAGCGCAGACAAAAATCGAAGAATACCTGAAGGGGCAGAAGGTTAATGCCGCTGTCGCAGAATATGTTGCCGATGCCAAAAAGAGCGCCAAGATCGAGATACTTCTCAAGTAAACTCTGTCTTGCGATTCCGCCATGATTAAAGCAACGGCCATTCCGGGTTTTCGGGTGGCCGTTTTTTATTGAGCTGATTTGCTGCTGTTAGGGGATGGCCGAGGATCGTTTTTCGTGCTAGGTTATGGCGAATTGTTTATAACATTTTCAACCATAATGACTTGATCAGGATCGTGGCGGGGGCACTATAAAATTGAATCCAATCACTAAACGCACCGGGCAGACGACGGTACTGGTCGTCGAGGACGAACTTTATGTCAGGGAATCCCTGAAGGCTTATCTTGAAGATGTGGGATATCAGGTGATTACAGCCGAAAACGGGCAAGTCGGGCTGGAGATGTTTCGCAGCCGACATCCGGATATTATTATGACTGACCTGCGGATGCCGGTCATGGATGGTTTTGCTCTGGTTGAGACTATTACTGCAGAATCCGGATTTACTCCGATAGTGGTTGTTTCCGGAGTCGGTGCGGTTGACGAGGCGGTGCGGGCCATGCGCCTGGGAGCCTGGGATTATCTCTCCAAGCCGCTCGTGAATTTTGACGAATTGCAGATTACTCTTGAAAACAGCCTGGAACGCGCCAGGACAAAACGGGAACTGGAACGTCTGCGTCACCATCTTTCCAACGGAACGCTGGATGACGAAACAGCCTTCAGCGGCATTATCACAACCTCGCCAAGGATGAGGGCGATTTTCCTGTATCTGGAATCGGTTGCACCATCGCGCCAGTCGATCCTTATTACCGGAGAAACCGGCACCGGCAAGGAGTTGATTGCCAGAGCCGTCCATAATCTGAGCGGACTGTCCGGCCCGTTTGTTGCGATCAATCTGGCCGGTCTGGATGACACCATGTTCAGCGACACACTCTTTGGCCACCAGCGCGGAGCCTACACCGGGGCTGACCGGGCCAGGGAAGGGCTGGTTCGTCAGGCGGCTGGCGGCACACTGTTTCTGGACGAGATCGGCGATCTGTCCCCCGGATCGCAGGTTAAGCTGCTCCGCTTGCTACAGGAAGGCGAATACCTGCCGCTTGGATCAGATAAAATCCAGAAAAGCGACGCCCGGATCGTGGCTGCCACCCATGCAGATCTCAAAGAGCGCATGGAGCAGGGCAGTTTCCGTCCCGACCTGTATTACCGGCTCTGCAATCATCGTCTCGAACTTCCGCCGCTCCGGGATCGTAGCGAAGATCTCCCGCTTTTGACGTCCTATTTTTTGAAAAAGGCGGCTGGCACGCTTGGAAAACCGGTTCCGTCAGCGCCTGCCGAACTGAACGTCTATCTGTCGGCCTACCGTTTTCCCGGCAATATTCGTGAATTGGAAGCGATGATTCACGACGCCGTGGCCCGCTCGGGAAGTCGGACCCTGCCGCTGGATTCTATTATATCGGCCATCGGGAGCGATCTGTGTACGAAACATTCACATTCCGCTGACGTAACTAACTGCCCTGTTTGCCCTTTTGCGGGGAAATTTCCGACACTCAAGGATGCCGAGGAACAGTTGATCACTGAAGCGCTGCGCCTGGCTGAAAACAACCAACGTCTGGCCGCCGCCTATCTGGGTATTACCCGCCAGGCACTAAACAAGCGATTGACCCGCTCGGAGCATTAAACGATATAATTGCCATGAATTGCCCTGCGACAAAAGTTGCAGGCGCAACTTTCGTCCGTAAGTAATAACATAAATGATAATAGTGTGTTAAAGGTCTGTCCGCCGTATCTTAGTCAACCTCTGTCTCACCTCCTCCCCAAATCCAGTTTCATAACAACCTAAAATTACACAATAAATTGTTGTGCGCCCATTGGCACGCACTCTGCTCTATACACGCTCAAAAGCACTCTGGATCACGCAGCAAGTTTCAGGCTTGGATCGGCGCTGCCTGCTGCCTAAATTATCTGAGCTGGGATATTTAGAAGCAAATAACAATAGTTCTAATTTTATCAGCGGGGGATGTCATGACTACTGAATCTGGTGACATAGTGAAGATATGTTTGGATGGAGACTGGTCGATGAATGGCGTGAGGGATAAATTTCCTGTATTGGCCAAAATTCTTGACAGCTTTTCCGGCGCCGACAATTCCGACGAACAGCAAAAAAACAGTTCGGAGGTCTCTCCGGAGATTGATCTGTCTGGAGTTACCGACTTTGATGCCTGCGGATGCCAGCTATTGGCGCTTTTTATACGCAAACTGAATCAGGGCGGTTTTACGGCACGACTGATCAATCTGTCAGATACATTCAAATCCAAAATTCATTCTTTGGGATTTGATCGAGAATTAAATCTAATACGCTGATATACCGAGGGAATCTGCATGACTGAAACCGGGCGGAACAACAATATCGATCTTAATCAGTTCAATCAGGTCTTCTTCGAGGAATGTGCCGAACATCTGGCCGAAATGGAACAGATTCTCGTGTCGTTGGGCGATGTGGGGCCTGACGAAGAACAGCTCAATGCTATTTTCAGAGCTGCACATTCGATCAAGGGTGGCGCAGGAATCTTCGGTTTTCAGGACATGACCGTTGTCACCCATGTTTTGGAATCGCTGCTCGACCGAATACGCAATCACGAAATTCCTTTCAGCGCGGCTATGGTTGACCTGTTTCTGGAGGCCGGTGACGTGATCTCGATGCAGTTGGCCGGTCATCGCGACGGTGCAGAAGTCCGTCAGGAGGCGATTGATCAGATTCGTGTCAGGCTTCAGCAAGTTATTGATTCGGGAGCGGTTGTTGCTTCAGTTGATGTCTGTAATCTCGATAAACCAATCACTGAAAATTTGGGCGTACATCCTGAAAGCGAAGTTCCGGCAACGGCCTGCCAGTGTTTTGAGATGGAATTCAGACCGGACCCGGATATCTTCAAGCGAGGTGTCCGCCTGGAAAGCCTGTTTGGCGAGCTGGAAGAACTGGGTGAGCTGACCGTAACGGCGGTGCTCCCGGCCCCTCCCGAATTCAATGAGTTTGATCCGGAAACCTGTGCGTGCTGCTGGTACCTGACTTTGATCACAACAGCAAGCGAAGCCGATATCCGTGACATTTTCGAGTTTGTGGCTGAAGAAGACCAGCTAAAGGTGCAGGCCATTCCAGTGAATGCTGCATCCGGCAAAGCGCCTGATACAGCGGTGACTGAAGGGAATTGTACCTCCCAGTCAACCTGTCAGGCAGACAGCGAAATTGTTGATACGGCCATCGGCCGAAGGGCCTACGACAAAAACGAGTTGGCGCCGGGTGCCTTCGGTCGCCGCACCAATGAGGGTGAGTCCTCGATTCGTGTTGGGGTATCCAAAGTTGATCAGTTGATAAATCAGGTTGGCGAGCTTGTCATTACACAACTTATGCTGGCCCAGACGGCTGGTTCGCTAGATCCGGTGGTTTACGAAAATCTTCATCGCAGCCTTCTGCAACTGGAACGAAACACCCGTGACCTGCAACAGAGTGTCATGTCAATTCGTTTGGTGCCGATCAGTATTGTGTTTAGTCGATTTCCGCGCATGGTTCGTGAACTGGCCGCCAAGCTGGGCAAACAGGTGGAGCTGAAAACGATCGGAGACTCGACCGAGTTGGACAAGGGACTGATCGAGAAAATCACCGATCCGCTGACGCACCTGGTCCGCAACTGCATGGATCACGCTCTGGAGGCACCTGCCGCGCGTAACGCAGCCGGTAAAGACCCGGTCGGAACGATTACTTTGAGAGCCTCGCAGGTCGGTGGACGGATTGTGATTGATGTGATCGACGATGGTGCCGGTCTTAATCGGACAAAAATCCTGGCTAAGGCGGCTGAACGGGGGATTCCAGCCTCTGATGCGATGAGTGATGAAGAGGTCTGGCAGTTGATTTTTGCACCAGGCTTTTCGACTGCCGATGCTGTCACCGATATCTCCGGCCGAGGAGTCGGTATGGACGTTGTTCTGCGAAACGTGCAGTCGATGAGCGGCAAGGTCAACATTATGTCGGAAACCGGCAAAGGCACACGGGTTACCATCAGCCTGCCGCTGACACTTGCAATACTGGACGGCCTTTCGGTCGCCGTAGGTGACGAGAAGTTCATTATTCCTCTCAACTCGATTATCGAGTCACTCCAGCCGACAGCCGCCAGCATGAAGAGCATCAACGGCAAAAATGTTGTTCATGTGCGCGGCGACTACATCCCGATCATACCTTTGTACGAACTGTTCAACATGAAAGCCCGTGTGACTGATCCGGAAAAAGGGATTCTGGTGCTGATCGACGTTGACGGAGAAAAAGCGGCCGTACTGGTGGACGCCCTGCTTGATGAACATCAGGTGGTTATCAAAAGTATCGAAACCAACTACCGAAAAGTGGATGGTACGGCCGGAGCTACAATTCTTGGAGATGGCCGGGTCGCACTGATTCTGGACGTCAACTCGTTACTTGAAATGCGAAAACTGCAAGCTACTGATGATAGATCAAACTAAAACGGAGGTAACGCACATTATGCAGACAGGTCAGGAGTTTACTGACGGAAACGGGAAGGGTGCCGTCTCGGAGTACCTCACCTTCACCCTGGGCAAGGAGGAGTACGGAATCGACATCCTCAAGGTCCAGGAAATCCGAGGCTATGACGTGGTTACCCATATTGCCAACGCTCCGGAATTCATCAAGGGGGTCATCAACCTGCGGGGAGTGATCGTGCCGATTGTTGACATGCGGATCAAGTTCAAGGTTGGCGAGCCGACTTACAATGAATTTACCGTAGTCATCATCATGAACGTTCTGGGAAGAGTGATCGGGATGGTTGTCGATGGAGTTTCCGATGTGGTGGCGCTTACGTACGAACAGATCAAGCCCGCCCCGGAAATGGGTGCGGCGATGGATACCGATTACATCACCGGTCTCGGCACGCTGAATGATCAGATGCTGATTTTGGTGGATATTGAAAAACTGATGAGCAGTGAAGAGATGCAGGTCATGGATCAGGCAAACTAATATATTAAGGAAAGGTGGTAACCGCATGAAAATCAAAAGTTTTAAAGACTGGAAGATCCTTACTAAGATTCTGAGTATTTCGATCACAACCATCGTGCTGCTGGTACTTGGGGTGACATTCTATGTTCTGCCCTATATGGAAAAGTCCTTGATGGATGAAAAAATAGCGGCCACCAAAGGTGTTGTAGACACAGCAGCATCGCTGATCGAAAGCCATCTCCAGGATGCCAAGGACGGCAAGATAAAACTTGAAGAGGCGAAAGCCCGCGCGCTGGAAAACATCAAGGACATGCGTTATCACGGCAATGAATATTTCTGGGTCAACGATCTTCAGCCGGTAATTCTGATGCACGGAGTCAAGCCGGAGTTGGTAGGCAAAAATGCAAGTGACATCAAGGACCCCAAGGGTAAGCAGATCTTTGTCGAATTTGCCAAAATAGCGAAAGAGAAGGAAGCCGGCATAGTGTCTTATCAATGGGCCAAGCCGGGCGCCAGCCAGCCGGTTGATAAAATTTCCTATGTAAAACTCATCAAAGGATGGGATTGGGTCGTGGGCAGCGGTATCTATGTTGACGATGTCAAGGCCCAGGTTGCAAAGATGCGCTGGCAGATCCTCGGTGCAACCATTCTGCTGGCATTGGTAGTATTTGCTTTTGCCTGGTTGGTCGCACGCAAGATAAAACAGGCTCTGGACAAGGCTATCAGTGTTTCGGAGCAGATCGCTGCCGGCGATTTGACTGTAAAAATCGATATTGACAGCCAGGATGAAACCGGTCAGCTGCTGACATCCCTAAAAGAAATGAACGAAGGATTGGCAAAGATTGTCGGTGAAGTCCGTACCGGCGCCGATTCCATCGCTACTGCAACGGAGCAGATCTCCGCCGGTAATGCCGACCTTTCCCAGCGTACCGAAGAGCAGGCTTCGGCCCTTGAGGAAACAGCTTCGAGCATGGAAGAGCTGACTTCCACCGTCAAACAGAACGCCGATAACGCCCAGCAGGCCAACCAGCTGGCTATCAGCGCCAGTGGCGTGGCCGTAAAAGGGGGCGATGTCATCAACAAGGTGGTCCGCACGATGGAATCGATCACTGACAGTTCCCGCAAAATTTCCGACATCATCGGAGTGATTGACGGGATTGCCTTCCAGACCAATATTTTGGCCCTGAATGCAGCGGTGGAGGCTGCCCGGGCCGGTGAACAGGGTCGCGGTTTTGCAGTGGTTGCAGCCGAAGTACGCAGCCTGGCCCAGCGCAGTGCGGCCGCCGCCAAAGAGATTAAAACCCTGATTGAAGATTCAGTTGGCAAGGTACAGGATGGCAGCCGGTTGGTGGAAGAGGCCGGGCATACGACCCAGGAGATCGTTACCAGCATCAAACGGGTGACCGACATCATGGCCGAAATTTCCGCTGCATCACTCGAACAGTCCAGCGGTATCGAACAGGTCAACACTGCAATAACCCAGATGGATGATGTGACGCAGCAGAACGCAGCCCTGGTGGAGCAGGCCGCTGCCGCCGCCGAGTCGCTGGAGGAACAGGCGCTGCAGTTGGTGCAGGTGGTCACCCGCTTTAAGCTGGAGGAAAACGCTCAGCTTCAACAAAGGACCGTTGGTGAAAAAAAAGCACGCAGAATTCAGTCTCTGCATCCGGAACTGCCTGCCAGAAAGAGCGGCCGCCTGGCTGCTCCCAAAAGCCAGAAAAAGGCTGATTCACTCAAACTTGCAGCTCCCAAAGCTGACGAAGATGATGACTGGAAGGAATTTTAAGGATTAAAACAAGTGGGCGCACGATCAAGTGCGCTCACCGGGAGCTGTGAATGTCGGCAACTGTTGATAAGCTAAAACCGGCATTTGGAATCATCACTGGTGAAAGGGACCTGTATCAGTTTCTTTTCACCAGTGATGATTTTCATCATATCAGGAAACTGATTTACCGCCTGGCAGGTATTTCCCTGGCCCCGTCCAAGAAAGATCTGGTATACAGCCGCCTGGCCCGTCGTCTGAGGGTCAGGCAGGTAAACACCTTCAGCGAATACATCCGACTTCTGGAGAACAGCGGCGATCTGCAGGAACGTGAGGAATTCATCAACGCACTCACGACCAACATGACCTCCTTTTTTCGTGAGGCGCACCACTTTCCGATCCTCTCAAAGCATCTTGGAACCCTTCCCAAAAACAATCCGATCTCGATCTGGACCTGTGCCTCATCCAGCGGTGAAGAACCGTATTCCATAGCCATAACCGTAGTAGAACATTTCAAAACTTTTAATGCTCCGGTAAGGATACTTGCGACGGACATCGATACCAATGTGCTGGAGAAAGCCAAGCGTGGCGTGTATCCACTGGATCAATTGAAAAAAATCCATCCCGAGCAGCTCAAACGGTATTTTTTGAAAGGCGAGGGGAAAAATGCCGGATTCGCAAAGGTTCGTCCCGAGCTTCAGAAGCTGATTGCCTTCAGACGCTTCAACCTGCTGGATGAACAGTGGGGGATTCGGGAAAAATTCGATGTGGTATTCTGCCGCAATGTTATGATCTATTTTGACAAAGATACACAGTACGAAATCCTGAAAAAAATGCAGCCCCGTCTGCAGCCGCACGGCCTTTTTTTTGCCGGCCATTCGGAAAGTTTTCACCATGCCGCCGACCTGTTCAAGGTCTGTGGTAAAACAGTCTATTCACCGAAAAACTGACAACCATGCACAAAGGCAGATATTTTTCCACTAACTCTTACTTTGACAGGATATTTGCGGCAAAGGCCGTCAAGATACTTCCCGGCCAGTATCATGTGAACAATGACAATACGATTATAACAACCGTGCTTGGATCATGTGTTTCTGTTTGTCTTTACGACACCGTAAACGGTATCGGCGGAATGAATCATTACATGCTTCCAGGAGATGGGATCGAGTCGGGTAAATCCGGAAACGGCTCGGCCCGTTACGGAATCCATGCCATGAAACTGTTGCTTGAACATGTTATTCAGCTGGGCGGAGAACGTACTCATCTGGAGGCAAAAGTTTTCGGCGCCGGCAGTGTGATGGACGGCTTGAGTGATGTTGGCAGACAGAATGCGGATTTTGCACTGCGTTACCTGAAAGAGCAGAAGATAAGGGTTATGGCTGTCGATGTGGGGGATTATCTGCCGCGAAAAGTATGCTTTTCTCCTGCCACCGGTCAGGTGTTTGTGAAGCGGATTCAAAACCAGGTACTTGCACCCGAGCTGTTTCAACAGTTTGTTAAACAAGGCCAGCGATAAAATATGATGTTAACGGGATAACGATATGTCCATCAAAGTACTTATCATAGATGATTCCGCGCTTATCAGGTCGCTTCTGACCGAAATCATCAACAAACAGCCTGGTATGGAAGTGGTTGGAACCGCTCCGGATCCGTTGGTGGCAAGGGAAAAAATAAAAGCCCTAAACCCCGACGTGCTGACCCTGGATGTGGAAATGCCGAAAATGGATGGCCTGGCTTTTCTCGAAAAGTTAATGCGCCTGCGGCCGATGCCGGTGGTGATGGTCTCTTCTCTCACTGAAAAAAGCTCCGCCATTACCCTGCACGCCCTGGAATTGGGAGCGTTCGACTTTGTAACCAAACCCAAGATCGACATCCGCAACGGACTGCAGGAGTATGCCGAGGAATTGTCAGAAAAGATCAGGGGAGCGGCCAAGGCGCGTTTGCGACTTCCAAAGCCGAGAAGTGTCGCGAATATTTCGGTTGAACAGAAAAATTCCGCTGATGTTGTGCTGGCTGCTGAACACCGCACTTTTTCCACTACCGAGAAAGTCATTATTCTTGGTGCTTCGACCGGCGGCACCGAGGCGCTCAAAACGCTTCTGGTTGATATGCCGGCGGATTGCCCCGGGATTCTGATTACCCAGCATATGCCGGAGGCCTTTACAAAAACCTTTGCAAAGCGCCTTGACGGACTTTGCCGGATCGCGGTCAAAGAAGCCGAACATGGCGAACGTGTTCTGCCGGGTCACGCTTACCTGGCACCCGGTAATCGTCACTTGCTTTTGAAAAGGAGCGGTGCCAATTATGTGACTGAACTGTCTGACGGACCGGCCGTCAGCCGGCACCGGCCATCGGTGGACGTGCTGTTTAGGTCGGCCGCCAATTGTGCAGGGAAAAACGCCATCGGCATCATCATGACCGGCATGGGTGATGACGGCGCCGCCGGAATGTTGGAGATGCACCAGGCCGGTTCTTATACTCTGGCCCAGGACGAGGAAACCTGCGTCGTGTTTGGAATGCCGAAAGAGGCCATTGCCAGAGGTGGCGTCGATGAGATCGTACCGCTGCAGGATTTGTCCAGACGATTGCTCTACTGGTTGTCATCCCAGGGTAAGCGCGGCTTCAGAGTTTAATTCATGATTGCTTGAACATATAGAAGGCCACGGGTAGGTGCTTATGAAACAAAAAACGGCAGATTCGAATGTGTCCGCTGACGGCTTGACTGCCGGTCTGGCGGAGATAAAGACTTTGCTCACCAGACTCAGTGAGGGTGATACCGCGCTGCGTATCGAAGTTGATTCGGAAAAAGATGTCTTCGGTGACCTGAAGATGCTCATTAGAAAGATTGCCGAGTATATCCAGGACACCAATAATTATGCCCACGAAATGGCCATCGGGCTTTGTGAGCATTATGACACTCTTAACCGGATTTCCAAGGGAGATTTTGCCGTCCGTTCCCCGGTTGATTCTGCCAACGAGTTGGTTGCCAAGCTGGGTGAGCTGATCAACAAGGAAGCTGATGTTCTCACCAGCGCCGTTTCTCGGGCCAAACTTGCCGAAGAGGATCGCAACGATCAATTACATCTTCTTCAGACGCTGATGGATACCATCCCGAACCCGGTATTTTACAAAGACTCAAACTGTCGTTATCTCGGCTGCAACAAGGCTTTCGAAGCATATTTCGGGCTCAGCAGGGAGATGCTGGTCGGAAAGGAGCCACATGATCTTTGGCCGGTTGAATTGGCGGAGCTCTACCGGCAACAGGATCAGGAACTGCTGACAAATCCCGGTTTGCAAACCTATGAAACAACAGTCAAATATGCCGACGGCACCTTACGGGATGTTATTTTCAACAAGGCCACTTTCAATGAAGGGGGGGGCTCTGTCAGCGGGTTGGTGGGTGTTATTCTCGACATAACCGAACGCAAACAGGCAGAAAGTGCGTTGGCCTTTCAGAATATTCTGCTGTCCGCCCAGCAGGAAGCCTCAATCGACGGTCTTCTGGTGGTCGATACCAGCGCCAGAATTCTCTCGTTCAACCGCCGTTTCAGAGAAATAATGGACATACCGCCACACATGCTGGAAGCTGGGGCGGATGAGGCGGTCCTGGCCTATGTGACCGGTCGTATGGCAGACCCGGAAAAGTTTTTGGAGAAGGTAAAATACCTGTACGAAAACAGTCATCTGAGCTGTCGTGATGAACTGTACCTTAGCAACGGCAAGATTCTGGATCGCTACACGGTTCCATTAACAGGCGAAGATGGGCATTCTTATGGCCGTCTCTGGTCTTTCAGGGATATCACCGAGCGCAAGGCGGCCGAACAGGAGACTAGAAACGCTTACCAGCAGCTGTCGGATATTGTTGAATTTCTGCCGGATGCAACATTTGTCGTGGACAAGGATAAGCGGGTGATTGCCTGGAACCGGGCCATAGAAGAGATGACCGGATTGAAAAAAGGGGATGTTATCGGTCAGGGAGATTATGTTTATTCAATACCCTTTTATGGAGAACGTCGTCCAATCCTGATTGATCTGATCGATGAGGACGCGGAGACAATAAGACGTAAATACGACTATATCGTTATGGAAGATGGAAACCTGTTTGCCGAGACATATATCCCATCATTCCAAAATGGCGAAGCCCGCTATTTTTGGGGTGCCGCGACGCCGTTGTTCGACAGCCATGGCAACCGGTCGGGGGGGATTGAATCGATCCGGGATATCACCAAATACAAACATGCCGAAGAAGAAAAAATCCGGCTGAGTGCCCAGCTGGAACATGCACACATGATGGAGACATTAATGTCCCGACTGGGGCACGACCTGAAAACTCCGCTAACTCCGTTGCTTGTCATGTTGCCGCTGCTTAAAAAACAGCTGGCCGGGTCTGATTTGGTAAAAAAGGTGGACCTTTGTATTAGTAGCGTCACCTCCATAAAAAACCTGTCTGAAAAAACCAGGGTAATTGCTGGACTTTCGAATGCCGTTAGTGCTTACGAACTTGAGGTTGTCAATCTTGCCTCCATTGCAGATCGGGCCGTTTCAGAGTGTGCGAACATGATTTCCAGAAAACCGGTCGACTGCCGGAACAACATTGATCCGGCAATTGTCATCCGTGCCGTTTCGGAGCAGCTTCAGGAACTGTTTTTTAATCTGCTTTCCAACGCAGTACATTTCTCCCGGGTGAACGGCATCATTGTCATATCAGCCGAGCGGAAAGGGGAAACCCTTCTGGTATCAGTTCAGGATCAGGGTATTGGTCTTTCTGCCGATGATATGAAACACGTATTTGATGATTTCTTCAAGGTGGACGAGTCTCGACACGATCTGAATGCCTCCGGACTTGGTCTTTCGATTTGTAAACGGATTGTCCGGAATCACAACGGAAGAATCTGGGCCGAAAGCCCCGGACTCGACCAGGGAACAACAATCAAATTTACCCTTAACGAGAAAATAAACGGCGACAGCATGTAGTACAGAGGAGTCGATAAATGAGCATCAAGGTTATGTTGGTCGATGATGAAGAGATAATCAGAGATTCGGTGGAAATGTTTTTACAGTCAGAGGGTATTCATCTGCTGACCGCGGCAGGCGGCGAAGAGTGTCTTGAACATCTCCGTGACGGCTTCCGTGGATTGATTCTGATGGATGTCATGATGCCGGAGATGAATGGCTGGGACACGATCCGTAAAATAGTGGGAGGCGGTTTATACGACGGGAATCTTATTGTCATGCTGACGGCGCTGGATGCGCCGGACGACCAAATGGACGGCATTCAGGAATATGTCACAGACTATCTGACTAAACCGTTTGTTCCGGATGAACTGCTGGTAGTTCTCAAATATTATTCCAGCCTGCTGAAACCTGAGGGGTCAGGCGATGGTCAATAACAATATTGTCATCATCGGGGTTTCGACCGGCGGCCCCATTGCACTCAGGAAGCTTTTCTCCGGACTGCCGCCACTGAACGCTGCGATTGTGATTGTGCTGCATATTCCCCCCGGCATGGATCACAAGATTGCCAAGGGGTTGGACGAGGTATCTGCAATGCCGGTGGCTCTGGCAAAGGATGGCGAATATCTGCGGAACGGACAGGTCTATTTTGCACCTGGCGGTTTTCACCTGAAGCTTGAAGGTAACAGTCGCATCATTCTGGAGGAGGGGCCGCGTGTAAATTTTGTTCAACCATCCGTAGATGTGACAATGAACTCCCTTTTGAAGCCGCTGCAAAGGAAACTGATCGTCGGGGTTATCCTGACCGGTATGGGCAGGGATGGATCCGAAGGTATCCGGTATGTCAAGACACTGGGGGGAATAACCATTGCCCAGGATCAGGAATCGTCTGCAATCTATGGCATGCCGAAGGCTGCCGTGGCAACAGGAGCGGTCGATTATATTTTTCCACCGGTCAAAATCGGTAAAAAACTGGTCGAGCTTTTGAACTGACACAGGGGACAATATGACTATTTTGGCACAATGGCGGAACAGGATTCTGCCCGCAATAGACACAATAAAACGGGCCGCCGGTTCAACCGAAGACGAATTTTTGCGAATAGGCGCCAGAATGCAGGAGTTTTATGCACGTTCGCAGGAGAATTCCGGGCTGGCCAGCCAACTGGTGGTGTTGCTCAGTGACGACGACTACCACGTCCTAATCGATGAGCTGAAACGGATTACCGGTGAGATGGGAGAATATCTGGAGGTCTCACGGCTACAGAATACGGAGATTTGCAGCTCTCTGGAGCAGGTCATGGATCTTCTTGAAACAGTTTCCCGGCCGCTGGCTGCATTCCATAAAATGGACAAAACCCTGCGGATGTTGGGTATTTCCACCAAAATCGAGAGTGCGCGCCTGGGGGAGTTGGGGAACGGATTTACGACTCTTGCTTTGGATGTGGAGAAGCTGTCCTGTCTGGTACGCGAGAAAACCGACTGTATCAGGGGACAGCGCGAGCTTCTGGTTGGTCTGCTTGTCAAGCATCTCAAAGCGGGGAAAGAAAGTAAGCTGCTTCAGAACGAAGAAGCCCGCAGCATGCTTAATTCAGCCACGACAAGTTTTGATGCGCTGGTTCAACTCAATGCCAGTTGCTCGGATTGCGGTGAACTGGCCGGACAAGTTTCCAGCCAGGTTTCCTCGGCAATTGGCGAAGTGGTCTCTTCTCTGCAGATTCACGACATGATGCGGCAGCAGATGGAGCATGTCACAGAAGCTTTGGAGCTGTTGGTTATTGATATGGACAACAGTACTGCCACGGAGAGTGAAGATGTGAGGTTTGCCGCTGTGGCGGGGCAGGCCGGGGATGTCTGTGAATTGCAGGTGGCCCAGTTGCGAAATGCCATCGAAGAACTGAACGTTTCGGTAAACACGATCATCGACAATCTGCGTGCTATTGGAAATCAGCAGTCGTTGCTCTCGGGAGAGGTGATGAATGCCACCGGCAACAAAGGCGCTTCCGGAAACTCATTTTTTACTGAATTCCGAACAGTGTTGTCAGGACTCGGCATTGTTTTGCGCAAATGCGCTGACACGGATCGCCAGTTTTTCGCAACGTTGGGGAAAGTTGCCGGTGCTATTAATGAAATCTCCGGTTTCGTAAGCAGCATCGAAAACATCAGTGCCGAAATTAATCTTATCGCGCTGAACGCTCAGATTCGGGCAGCACATACCGGACCTGAGGGTGTCGCACTTGGAGTGTTGGCCGAAGGCATCAAGTCACTTTCCCAGGACGCAGTGCCACAGGCTGATGCCCTGCTGCAAACCTTGTCCGGTATCAGCGAGTTGACAGACGCCTTGGTCAAAAAAGCTGAATCTGAACTGACTGCACTGGGTGAACGGTTAGTCGGGATGGAGGCTGAGGTCGATGGGATCGTCACGTCAATAGAGCATATGAATGAAACCGTCAGCCGCCTACTTGGAGATCTGGTGAGCGGAGTGGATGGACTAAACGCAGATATTGCGCAACTTACGTCCGGCATTACCGTACACGAATCAGTCGGCAATCTGGCACGTTCAGCTGCGTCCGGGCTGGAGGAGGTCGTGAACCAGGCGCGGGAACTTGTTCCGGCGACCGACGAGTTTCACCGGAATCTGCTCCATATGACGGCCAGTTATACAATGCAGAGTGAGCGTCGCATACACGAAGCACTTGCCCGCAGGCATTCCGGTGCGGCGGAAGGGTCCGTTGAAGAGGCACTGGAATCCGCGGAGAGTAGTGGGTCGGAATTTGGCGATAACGTAGATCTATTCTGATGGCAGGCCGGATTGCCATAGCGACTTATAAACAGCAATAAAATAACAACTGAAGCAGGAGGAAATAAACAAAATGTCAAAATTAATAATGACCGCCGATGATTCGGCCAGTGTACGCCAGATGGTGGCTTTTACACTCAAGCAGAATGGCTATGAAGTGCTTGAGGCCGTAGACGGAAAAGACGCACTTGCCAAGCTCGCCTCGCAAAAAGTCGATATGCTGCTGACTGACCTCAATATGCCGAATCTGGATGGTATCGGCCTCATTAAAGGGGTCAGGGGCGGGGGGCTCAACCGGATGATCCCGATTGTCATGCTGACCACCGAATCTCAGGATTCCCGCAAGGCGGAGGGGAAGGCCGCCGGTGCCACCGGATGGATCATAAAGCCTTTCAAGCCGGAACAGCTGATTGCAGTTATAAAGAAAGTTCTTGGCTGATCGCTTCTGTTTGCGCCATAGGCTGCAGTTGATCAATTACTGCGGCCGGTGGCGCTCAGGGCAGCGACAGAAGTTGCTTCTGCTCCAATGCTTGCGCCTTGCCAACCCCACGATATCACAGTGTAAATTCCTTTTTGTCATCTCATCTGTCAACTTCAGTCGCAACGGACATTTTGAATAAATGCCCTTAATGTCCTGAAACTACAACATTTTATGAATAAAATAACTTGGCATGCTCCCTGCTTTTATGTGCGTATGTTTTACTATGCGTCAACGATGATGCCAATATCAAAGGGGGGGATATGAAGCTGAAGCGTTACAAAGACTGGGGAATTTTTGCAAAAATCATGAGCCTTTCACTGCTGACCTGGCTGGTATTGGTCGTGGCAAGCATGTTCTTGCTGGTGCCGTTTATCCGTGGATTGATCATGGAAGAGAAACAGGCCACCGTCAGTTATCTGGTACAGGAAGCCACCACACTGTTGGGTTCCTATCAGAAACAGGTTGAGGCCGGCACTCTTACCAAAGAGGATGCCCAGAAGCAGGCCGCCGAGAAGATCGGGGCGATTCGTTACAATGAAAAGGATTATCTCTGGATCAACGACATGACTCCAAAGATGATTATGCATCCGATCAAACCGGAATTGAACGGCAAGGATCTGAGTGAAAACAAGGACGCCAACGGCAAGTTGCACTTCAATGAAATGGTCAAGGTCTGCAAGGAGAGCGGCAAGGGCTTTGTCCAGTATATGTGGGCCAAACCGGGGGGGGGCGCACCGGTTCCAAAACTCTCCTATGTCGAACTTTACCAGCCATGGGGTTGGGTGGTCGGCACCGGCATTTACATTGATGATGTAACCGCACACGTCCATGAAATTCAGATCGGCATCGGCATTGCCCTGCTGGTGATTCTGGCGCTCAGCATTCTGCTGGCCTGGGTGGTCTCACGCACAGTCACCGGTCCGATCAAGGCAGTGGTCAATACCATCAAGGATATTGCCCAGGGTGAAGGCGATCTGACCAGGCGTCTGCCGATTCTCGGCAGGAATGAAGTTGGTGAGCTGAGCGAATGGTTCAACACATTTGTGGGGAATCTGCACAACATCATCAGCCAGGTTTCCGGCAGCTCGCTTCAGCTCGCGTCGTCGGCGCTGCAGTTGCAGCAGACCTCACATCAAATGACCGATAGCATTGCCCAGCTTTCTTCGCAATCCACATCCCTTGCAACTGCCGGTGAGGAGATGTCTGCCACCTCCGGTGACATTGCCAGCAACTGTCATCATGCTGCAAACAACGCCGGTGGAGCTACCCAGAAGGCTACCGAGGGGGCAGCGGTAGTTGGTCAATCGATTGCCGTCATGAACACTATCGCGGAACGCGTCCAGAAAGCAGCCAGCACCGTGGATGCGCTTGGAGTCCGTTCGGAACAAATCGGCGCCATCATCGGCACCATTGAGGATATCGCGGATCAGACCAATCTGCTGGCCCTGAATGCGGCTATTGAAGCGGCCCGGGCTGGCGAGCAGGGACGCGGTTTTGCAGTAGTCGCCGACGAAGTTCGCGCTTTGGCCGAGCGCACCACCCGCGCCACCAAAGAAATCGGAGAGATGATCAAAGCGATTCAGAAAGAGACCAAAGAGGCTGTTTCATCTATGGAGCAAAGTGTGACCCAGGTCGAGCAGGGCACCAGTCACGCCGCAGAATCAGGTCGTTCGCTGCAGGAAATTCTGGACATTATTAACGATGTGACCGAGCAGATCAGCCAGATCGCCACCGCCGCCGAAGAACAGACAGCCACCACCCGCGAAATCAGCAGCAACGTCATGAATCTGAATGATCTGGCCCAACAAAACGATCATGCTTTGCATGAAACTGCAGTTGCCGCAAATGACGTTTCCCGGCAGGCGGAAGAGTTGAAACGGCTGGTCGGTCACTTCAAGTTGTAACAACAATCAACTAGAGATTGACAGATACCCCGCTGTTCGCAGCGGGATATTTGTTTTATGGATTTTTACAGAGCTGTCATGGAGAAGCACAATGCCCGCTAGCAACGCAGCTAACCAGCTTGAACTGCACAGAATAGCCGTATCTGACATTCTGGATACGCTCCCCTCGATCATTGTCAGGGTTGACCGCCAGGGACGGGTTAATCTGGTTAACAGGAGTTTCGAGCTGTTTAGCGGTATTCAGGCCGACAAAGCCCTGGGATTGGAGATCGCGACTCTGATTCCGCAGTTTGGCAGTAAGTTTAAAGGAATGAATGAAATTATAGACAACCGGACGCCGGTCGCCTTTGACAAGCTTCCCTGTCGAAATGGAGGCCAGTTATCATATCATTCTTTGGAAATTTACCCGCTTGATTCTGACGGTGTCGGCATGGCGGTGATCAGGATCGACGATATCAGCGAGCATGTCAGAATCGAAGAGATCATGGCCCACACCGAGAAAATGAGTATGGTTGCCGGTCTGGCAGCGGGAATGGCCCATGAAATCAACAATCCCCTGGGAGCGATTATGCAGAATGCCCAGAATATCGAACGGCGTGTGTCACCGGACATTGAAGCCAATCTCAAGGCGGCCGAAGAAGTTGGCGTAAGGCTGGATCTGGTGCGTGCATATCTGGTGAAGCGCGGTATATTTGAATTCATCGGTCACATTCGCACGGCTGGTGTCCGTGCATCAAATATCATCACCAATATGCTTCACTTCAGCCGTCGGGGGGAACCACGCATAGAGGCTGTAACCCTCTCCAAAATGCTGGACTGGACGCTGGAACTGGCTGCCAGTGATTATGATATGAAAAAAGTTTACGATTTTCGCAATATTGAATTAGTGCGGGAGTACGCCGCCGATCTGCCGCTGGTTAACATGATCATTCCCGAAATGGAACAGGTTGTTCTGAATATTCTAAAAAACTCCGCCCAGGCTTTGGCCGAGTTGGAGGATGAGCGCACGCCTCGGATAACTTTGCGGACACACATTGATCATTCGATGGCCGTGATTGAGATTGAGGATAATGGGCCGGGAATCGAGGATGCCGTTCGAATGCGGGTCTTCGAACCGTTTTTCTCAACCAAGGAAGTCGGCGTCGGCACAGGTTTGGGGTTGTCGGTTGCCTATGCCATCGTAACCAAAGGTCATAATGGAACTCTTGAAGTCTGGTCAAAGCCGGGTGAGGCTACCTGTTTTGCGATTAAACTGCCGCTACAGGAGTTAAGCTGATGAGCAAGCCGGAAATTTCCATACTGCTGGTTGACGACGATGACATTATCCGCAGCTGTATCTGCGCTTACCTGGAGGACGAAGGTTTTTCCGTTCACAGTGCCGTCAGTGGTGAAGAGGCTCTGGACATAATTGCCGGAATAAATCCGACGGTCTGCATTTCCGATATGCGTTTAACCGGTATGAACGGTGAGTGTTTTATCCGGCAGGCCCATTTGATTTGTCCTGCGACAGGATATCTGCTCCATACCGGCCTTGATTATCCGCTTTCTGATGAACTGCGGTCGATCGGGATGAAACCGGATGACGTTCTGCAAAAGCCGATCTATGAGCTTTCTCTTATCACCAAAAAAATAAACGCCATTGTCATGGCTGGGAGCGGGGTCTGATGGAGTCGAAATATGATAGCCCGGTCTTATTGGTCATTGACGACGAGGACGCTATCCGCGGCAGCGTGGCGGCCTATTTCGAGGATTGCGGTGTGACAGTTGTCCAAGCCTGTGACGGACGCGACGGAATCGACAAAATCAAGGCCATACGACCCGATCTGGTTATCACTGATCTGCGCATGCCGATTGTGGATGGTCTTGCGGTTGTGGACGCCGTCTGCCGGATGGATGACAACCTGCCGGTGGTTGTCCTCTCGGGAACCGGCGTGCTGGATGATGTCATTCAGGCGCTGCGGCGGGGAGCCTGGGACTATCTCTCCAAGCCGGTTAAAGATTTGATCGCCCTGGAACTGGTTGTCAACCGCTGCCTGGAGCGCGCCCGGTTGGTCCGGGATAACCGCAATTATCAGCAAAACCTGGAAATGCTGGTCGCCTCGCGCACCGTGGAACTGCGCAAGCTGAGCACAGCAGTGGAGCAGAGCGCCAACAGTGTCATTATTACAGATGCCAACGGAATCATTGAGTACGTCAATCCCAAATTTACGGCTGTTTCGGGTTTTACGCCGGAAGATGCCCTGGGTAAAACTCCGCGCATCCTCAAATCCGGGCGGCAGCCGGACAGTTATTATACGGAGATGTGGGGCGCGATCAAATCCGGCAAAGAGTGGCAGGGGGAGTTCTGCAACAGGACCAAGGATGACAGGCAGTATTGGGAACTGTGCAGTATCGCGCCGATCAAGGACGAATCCGGCACAATCACGCACTTTGTCGGAATCAAGGAAAATATCAGCGAACATAAACGCTACGAGGAACAGCTCTATTATCAGGCCAATTTTGACGGCTTGACCGGACTCCCCAATCGCCATTATTTCCAGCAGCATCTGGCACTGCAGCTTGAGCTGATCAATCGCGACGACCAGTTTCTGACTTTGATGGTGCTGGACATAGACAATCTCAAGTTTGTCAATGATACATTCGGACACGAGTTCGGCGATCAGTTGCTGAAGGAAATCGCACAACGTCTGGAAAAGACCTGTGGAGTAAACAGTTTCATCTCCCGCTTTGTAGGCGACGAATTCATAATTATTCCACCGCTGATGACCGCAGCTGATGATTCCGTTTTATTTGCCGATAAGATTCATAAAGCCATGAACGAAGCCTTTGTAATCAAGGGCACCGAAATCATTTCTACCGCCAGTATCGGCGTGGTGCTTTACCCGGAAGATGGCAAATGCATGGAGAGCCTGCTGAAAAACGCCGAAGCGGCCATGTACCAGGCCAAGAAGGATTGCAAAAACGCCGTATGCTTCTATACCCGCGAACTGAATTTTCAGCTGGAACAGCGCTTTGCGATGGAGACAAAACTGCGCAAGGCGCTGGAGCGGGAAGAATTCAGCCTTAATTACCAGCCCCAGATCAATCTGCAAGACGGCAGAGTCCTGGGGATGGAGGCGCTGCTGCGCTGGACACCCGGCGGTGAAGCAACCATATCCCCGGCTCAGTTTATCCCGTTACTGGAAGAGACCGGCCTGATCGTTGAGGTAGGGGAGTGGGTGCTGTGGCAAGCCTGTCAGCAGGCGGTTGAATGGCGGAAAGCGGGCTTGCCTCCGATGCGCATGTCGGTCAATATTTCGGCGTTGCAGTTCATGCGCAGCGACCTGGATGAAACTGTCAGGCGCGTGCTGGATACCACCGGCTATGACCCCCGGCTTCTCTGCCTGGAGTTGACCGAGAGCATGATCATGATCGACAGTCAGCGTACCATGGAAAAACTGGCCGCCCTGACCAATATTGGTGTTACGCTTTCACTGGATGATTTTGGAACCGGCTACTCATCACTGGAATATCTGGGGCGACTGCCGATTCAGGAATTGAAGATCGACCAGTCCTTTGTCAGGCGGATGCTGACCACCAGAAACGATGCTGCCGTTGTTAACACCATCATTGCCATGGCCCACGGGCTGGAGATGGAGTTGGTGGCTGAAGGGGTTGAAACCGAAGAACAGCTGTCGTATCTGGTGAAAAGAGGCTGCTCGATTATCCAGGGTTATTACTTCAGCAGACCTCTGGCTGCGGATGCTTTCGCACTGTTTTGCAGGGCGCGCAATTGACAAACAAAATTATCAGCTCTTGGCCATTTCCGGGGAGGACGTGCATGTTTACAGATCATCATAACCGCATAAGGCAGCGTTTCATCATTGCCATCGGCTTTGCTCTGATCGTTATGGCAGTTCTGTTCTGGCTGGACAGTGAGCATGAGTACCGTCTGGTGGTTTCTGCTGCGGAAAACCGCTCGGTCAGCGCTGCCCGTATTTTAAAGGAGCATGTTGAGAGCGTCTTCACCGAAGCTGATAATTCACTGCTTGATATTTTAAATGATTTATATGAGCATCGGACATTCGAGGCCAATTCCGTCGGATATCTTTATGAAGAGCTTGCGCTCCATACCCGCAACTCGCCGCAATTCAACAATCTGTTTATGACAAACAGAGCCGGAACACTCCTTGCCTCTGCGGGTTCTGGCTCTTTGGGTAATAAAACCGATTACTCAGTGTATGACTTTTTTAAGCATCACAAAACTCTGCCCCGTGACGATTCTCCCTACATTTCCGATTCTTTTAAAAGTCCTGCAACCGGAAAATGGCAATTCACCATCTCGCGACCTGTCCTGAACGAAGCCGGAGAGTTTGATGGCGTTGTTGCCGCATCTTTCAGCATTGATTATTTCGTTAATTTTTATTTCAGCATGGACCTTGGAAAAAAATCCAGAGTCCTGCTGGTGCGGAACGACGGCCAGCTGCTGCTGGCGGCCCCCTTTGACGAATCAATCTTTGAGAAGGATTTTCGCAAATCAATTCTGATCAGGGATCAGTTGCCGCATGCCGCCCACGGCACCTATCGAATGGATGCAGGTTCGGCATTATTGGGCGAGTCAGGAAACCGGATCGTATCCTATGTGACGTTGGGGCGATTTCCGGTTATTGCCGTTGCCAATATTGATCAGGACATGGATCTGAAAGCTTGGAAGACGGCTGTTGCCAAACATGGCATTATCGCCGGTTTCCTGGCGCTGCTGACGGTTGTCCTGTCGGTTCATTTCTTACGGCAGCTGAAAAATATCAGTAACACAAGCCAGGACATGAGCCGACAGCAGCAGGAACTGCAGATCAAGGCTGAAATGATCGATGCGGTTAGAGACCCGATTTTGCTGGTCGATGAAAAGGGGCGGCTTGTCCAGTTCAGCAATGCCCTTTGCGATTTGACCGGATGCAGCCGTCAGGAACTGGAAACTTGCAGAATTCAGGAGTTAATGCCGGCTGAGAACGGCGAACTGGTGGAAGGACGCATTCGGCATGTTCTGGAGAAGGGCGAAGCAGTTTTTGAAGCGGTTTATCTGCATGTATCCGGAAAACGGATACCGGTTGAAGGGTTGGCCAGGCCGGTTGAGATTGGTCATCGCAAACTGGTGTTGAGCGTTTTGCATGATGTAAGTGAACGTCAGGTTCTGGAAGACAAGTTGAAGGCGGTCGCGTCGGAGTGGCGTGATACTTTTGATGCTGTCGAAGATGCGGTCTGGCTGCTGGATATGGACAAGCATGTGCTGCGCGCCAACAAGGCCACCCAGACTATGTTCGGGATGCAGCCACAGGATGCTGTCGGAATTGGTTGCTGCGATATTGCACATAAAAGTATTTTGCATCATGAGTCATGCCCGTTTGAGAATATGAGGAACAGTGGGAAACGGGCTTCGATGCAGGTGCCTGTGGGAATGAAATGGTTTGAAGTTTCAATTGATCCGGTTTTTGACGAAAATGGAAAGGTCATTCGGGCCGTGCATGTCGTCAAAGACATTACCGCCTTGAAAAAAGCCGAATTGCGCGAGCAGCTTCGCTCAAAAATACTGGAGAAAATCGCCAGGAGCGAGGCGCTGCCGCAACTCCTGAACTTCATGGCAAGTTCGATTGAACAGGAACGACCGGGCGCGCTTTGTTCCATACTGCTGGTTAATGAGACGGGAACTCACCTGGAATTTGCTGCGGCTCCCAGCCTTCCCGAAGCTTACAATGCGGCGGCAGGACACATTCTCATCGCCGAAGGTATCGGCTCTTGCGGCACAGCTGCTTTCCGCAGGGAACGGGTTGTGGTGGAAGACATCAGCGTTCACCCGTTCTGGAAAGGCTTTACTCCGGCAAGAGACGCCGGATTGCGCTCCTGCTGGTCGGAACCGATTTTTTCCTCATCCGGCCAGTTGCTGGGTACTTTCGCCATTTACCACAGGGAACCGGCCATTCCGGGTGACGATGAAATCAAGATGATCGAGCTGGCGGCTTCATATGCGGGAATCGCAATTGAACGGAGCCGGATTGAAGCGGAACGGGATCAGCTGGAACAGCAACTGAGCCAGTCGCAGAAGATGGAAGCAATTGGACATCTGGCCGGAGGGGTTGCGCACGATTTCAATAACCTGCTGACTCCGATCATTATTTACTCCGACCTGATCAAGCGCGCCTTGCCGGGAGACGAAGCTCTTCATGCCAAGATCGACGGCATAATCAAGGCTTCCGGAAAGGCCCGCGAGCTGACTCATCAACTGCTCAGCTTTGGTCGCAAGCAGGTCATGCAGATGCAGACGGTTAATCTGAATGAGATCATAACCTCCTTCAGTTCGATCATGCGGCGGACACTGCGCGAAAGCATCGAGATTGATCTGCAACTCTCATCGCAAGATAAAATTGTCTTTGCCGACCGCTCCAAGATTGAGCAGGTTCTCCTTAATCTTGCCATCAATGCCCAGGATGCAATTGCGGATACCGGCAGTATCACGATAGAAACCGGGCAGGTCCTGATTGATGACGAATATGCCCGGCTCCACCCGGGCATGAAAACCGGTGATTTTGTGTTGCTGTCATTTCGTGACACCGGCAGCGGTATGGAAGACGAGATCATGAGGCACGTTTTTGAACCGTTCTTCACCACCAAGCAGGTTGGTCACGGCACCGGACTCGGACTGGCGAATGTTTACGGGATAGTGAAGCAGCATAATGGTTATATAGCGGTGCAAAGTTGTGTCGGGAAGGGTACTGTTTTTAAAATTTACCTGCCTTTAAGCTCCAACAAGCTGACATCAGATGGACAACTTCCGGCCGGGAATACGGCTGAACATGTCGGAAATGAAGTTATTCTGCTGGTTGAGGACAATGAGATGGTGCGGATAATGACCTCAGATCTTCTTAAGGATCTTGGCTACCGTGTGTATACTGAGGGACATCCGGAAAGGGCGCTGGAGCTCGCCCGGCTGATACCGGAAAAAATAGATCTGCTGATAACCGATGTGGTCATGCCTGGCATGAATGGTCAGCAGCTCTTTGAACGTTTGAACGTAGAACGTCCGGACATTGACAAGGTCCTGTACATGTCCGGTTACACCAACAATGTCATCGTTACCAATGGTTCATTGGAAGAGGGAGTTCACTTTTTGCAGAAACCATTTACTGTTGATGCTTTGATGGAAAAAATCAATCTACTGTTACATCCATCGGCGTGACTGCTATAATTTGTGTCGGCTGCGATATTGTAGATACAGTCTTTAGTATTAACCAGGAGAGTCACCATGCCGTCATCACAGAGTCAACGCATACTTGATGCAACCGGTCTCAAATGTCCGCAACCCGTCTTGAAGTTGTCGGTTATTTCTCCAGACATGAAACCAGGTGAAATTCTTGAAGTTATCGGCGATTGTCCTACTTTTGAAAAAGACATTACCGCCTGGTGTTTTCGTCTGAAGAAAACCTTGCTGGTAATGCGTGAAGATGGCATTTATCGAAGGCACGCCTTGATCAGATTTTAAGGGATTATGCCGCTTGATAACAGTTGTTGCCGCCAATGCTTTCAATGCTGATTGCGGTGGCGTGGTGAATTTTGATGGATAAAATAGGGCAAAATTATCCAAGCTGTGTTCTCTCCGAAAATGTTTCGGAAGATTGCGCTTATGATCAGTATCTCAGTAATCCACTGGCGCGCTGCGCCGGAAAACCTCCCGTCGAATCTCTCCTGCTCCATTCTCTCTGCCTTGATTGCGACCTGCTGCACAAGCATGGTGATCGAAAACACTTCGCAAAAATTGCTTCATCACTTGCCGATAGTCACTCGGGCAGTGTCAAAAGCAGTACCGCTCTTGATATAGATTGCATGGCAATCAAGGAAATGCTGGAACGTCTCTCAATCGGCGATCCGGATGCCAGACTGATCCTGCGGGAGGATTCTGAACGACTACGCCAGCTAGTGCCGCTTATGAATCATGTAGCTGATTTTATGAAAGACCTGATCGAGGAAAGCCATGAAACCGCCATTGGCTTGTGTGAGCATTATGGAACATTGCTGGCACAAGCGGGAGGTGATCCTGACGCCTGCGCCAGTATTGATTCCCCGATAGAACTGATTGCCAAGCTGGGAGAGCTGATCAATAGCCAGTCGAAAACATTCCGTGACGTTATCACACGCCAGAAAGATCAGGAACATCAGCTGCAATCAATAAATCAGCAACTCCAGGCCATCATTGATTTTCTGCCAGATGCGACATTTGTCGTTGATGCTGAACATAATGTTATTGCCTGGAATAAGGCTATCGAGATGATGACCGGTGTTACAAAGGAATCCGTTCTCGGTAAGGGTGATTATGTTTATTCAATGTCACTGTACGGTTTGCGGCGTCCGGCACTGATTGATTTTATCGGCAGTGATGAAGGCTTGCCGGAGTACAATTACGTACATATAAAACGGCAGGGAAACACGATTATTGCAGAGTCATTTTTACCCGCCATCGGTGACTTTGAGGGACGGCATATCTGGATTGCCGCGTCACCTCTTTTAAATCTTGAGGGTCAGCAGATCGGTGCCATCGAGTCGATCCGGGATATCAGCGACTACAAGAAGGTCGAGCGTGAAAGGGAACTCCTACAACTGCAGCTGCATCATGCCCAGAAGCTTGATTCCATCGGGAAGCTGGCCGGCGGCATCGCCCATGAATTCAACAATATACTGGCAGCCATAATCGGTTATGCCAGCATTCTTGAGAAACGACTGGGAGTAGATTCGCCGCATCAGACCGCCATTCGCCACATCATAAATTCTTCAGAAAAGGCCGCTTCACTCACCCGTGATATGCTGACATTCAGCCGCAAGCAGGTCATGTCACCCGAGACGTTCGATCTCAACACACTTATCAGCGATATGATGGAAATGCTCTGTCGTCTGGCAGGCGAAAACATTCAAGTCGAATTCGATCCAGGCGAACAGAATATGCTGTTGTTTGCCGATTACGGACAGCTGCAGCAGGTAATTCTAAACCTTTACAATAATGCCAAGGATGCCATGCCGCGCGGCGGACGTCTGTCAATCACAACCCGCCGTAGTAATTGCAAAGGTCAGGAACCAGACGTGCCGCCCAATATTCCGCCCGGCAGCTATCTATTGCTGACGATTAGTGATACCGGCAGCGGCATTGATCCGGGTCTTGTTGAGCGGGTCTTTGATCCTTTCTTCACCACCAAGGAGGTCGGCAAGGGTACCGGTCTTGGGCTTTCCATTGTTTTCGGCATCATCCAACAACACAAGGGTCACATCACGGTCACCAGCAAGCCGGGGGAAGGTACCGTATTTTCGATCTGGCTTCCAGAATTCGAGGGGAGTCAGCCCAAAGTAGAGGAACAGGCCGTTTGCACGTGGAGACAGAATCGTGGAAGCGAAACCATTCTGGTCGGCGAAGATAATGAAGATCTCCGTCGGATGGTTGTTGAACTGCTGCAGGATGTTGGCTATCAGGTTGTTGAAGCCAGGGATGGTGCGGAGGTGATTTCGGCAATGAAAATTTCCGGTGAAACTATCGATCTGCTTCTTTTGGATGTGATTATGCCCGGGATGAACGGTTATGAAGCGCTGATGGAAGTTCGCAATCAGCATCCGAAAATCCCCTGCATCTTTCTGAGTGGTTACAGTAACGATATTCTTCAACAAAATGGATCGTTGCCGGGCAGCTTTGAACATCTCTCCAAGCCGATACCTCCGGATCGTCTGATTGCAGCTGTCAGGTCAGCGCTTGGTGGCCATTTAGCGTGATTTAATGCCGAATTTTTACTTGTCATAAGCATGAATAACAGGGCAGTATCCAATTTATCTATGGACAGTTTTTTATCGATATTACGGGTGACTAATGGGCATTAACGTGCTGCGAAAATTCAAGCCGATCACCATGTTCTACCTGAACCTGAGTCTTGTGATATCGCTGGTGGTTGTGGCCATCTACCTGGGTATCTACATGCGCAACAATCGTCTGCTGGTGGAATCGGTCCACCAACAGGCGGTATCCAGCTTTGATCTGATTGTCAAGATGCGGCGTTGGAACGTGGATTACGACGGTATCTACGTAGAAAGAAAGCCGGGCATGGATTCCAGTCCGTACCTGCGCGAGGTTGGGATCGAGCCGGACATAAAGACAGTTGACGGCCGGGTTTTTACGCTGCGCAACCATGCCATCATGACCAGTGAAATCTCGAAGATTTTAAGGGAATATAACGGCATCCAGTTCCGGATTACCAGCCGGCAGCTGCTCAATAAGGATAACGCTCCCGACAGTTTTGAAAAAACTGCGCTCACGAAGTTCGACCAGGGGGCCAAGGAGTTCTGGGCGATAGAAAAAGGTAAGAACGGGCAGTACTTCCGGTATATGGCCCCCTTGATGATGGAACACTCCTGCCAAAAATGCCATTCAGCCTTCGGTTACAAGGAAGGTGAAGTTCGTGGCGGCATCAGCGTCAGTATTCCCTTTGACCATATCGCCAGCGAGATATCCCTCAATCGCCGCGTTATTATCGGTCTGTCACTGTTGACTCTGGTCCTGCTGCTTGGTTCTTCCTACCTGATGCTCAATCAGCTGATCGGTAAGCTGGATATCGCCCAGCGCGCCCTTCATGAGGCATCTCAATCAGATGAATTGACCGGGCTGCGCAACCGCCGTTTCCTGATGTCGCGCTTCACTGAAGAATATGAACGTGCCAGGCGTTACGGCACCGCTCTTGGATTTCTGATAATGGATCTGGACCATTTCAAGAGGGTCAACGACACCCATGGCCATCCATTTGGAGATTTGGTATTGAAGAATGTGGGCGGCACAATTTTGGGTGCGATGCGTGAGTACGATATAGCAGCCAGATACGGCGGAGAAGAATTTGCGGTTCTGGTGCCGGAAACCAAGCGTCATGACCTGGTGGCACTGGCAGAACGCATCCGGGAGCAGATCGAGGCGCAGGCCATATCCGATGGGGAGGTGACGATCAAGGTCACAGTCAGCATCGGGGTTACCTCCCTGAATGAGAACGACACGCCAGAAACTCTTATTAAGAGGGCTGATGATGCCCTTTACAAGGCCAAACACGAAGGACGAAATCGGACGGTGCTGTTTTGACAATTGTGCCTGATAAATGGCCCACCAATGAGTGACAGACCCAAGCTGGCTGTCTACTGGGCCGCTTCCTGCGGCGGCTGTGAAGTATCCATCCTCAATATGGGCGAGTTTTTTCTCGAGCTTGACCGACACTTTGATTTCATCATCTGCCCCTGCCTGCTTGATACAAAAAAAACTGACATCGAGTCGCTGCCGGATGGCGCAATTGATCTGACTCTTTTCAACGGAGCCATCCGCACCGGTGAAAACGAGGAGATGGCCCGACTGCTGCGCCGGAAATCCAGTCTCTTGGCAGCCTTTGGTTCCTGTGCCATCGAAGGGTGCATTCCGGGGCTCTCCAACCTGTCCAACCGCGACCAACATTTTCAAAGTATCTATCTCGACAATTTAACGACCGACAACCCTGACGGAATAATTCCGGGCGGCTCTGTTTCGCTGCCGGATGGTGTTATCACTCTGCCCGAATTTTACGAACGTGTGCTGACTCTGCATCAGGTTGTGCCTGTTGATTTCAGTATACCGGGTTGCCCGCCTGAACCGCGGCAGATTCGGCAGGTATTGGAAGCTTACCTTGCTGGCGAACCACCGGCGGCCGGAAGTTTGGTCGGCTGCGGCGACCTGACGGTCTGCGACGACTGCGACAGGGTCAAATGTGATAAAAAGATTCCTGTTTTCTACCGCAATCACGAAATCATCCCGGACCGGCAAATCTGCCTGCTGGAGCAGGGTTTGCTCTGTATCGGCATCGCTACTCGAAACGGTTGCGGCGCACCCTGTACGCAGGCCAACATGCCCTGCACAGGTTGCTACGGCCCGCCGCCCGGAGTGCAGGATCAAGGGGCCAAAATGGTGGCGGCACTGGCCTCGGTGATGGACATCGGCAGCACTAAAGGTTTGAGCGAAACTGAAATCGCAGACCGTGTCGATGCTTTTCTGGATGCAATTCCGGATTACGCCGGGCAGTTTTACAAGTATGGATTAGCTGGTTCGATACTTGGCGGCAGGTTGAGGGAATGAGCCAGTGTTTAAATATTAACGCAATTGTCTGGCCGGAAAACATGAAAACCACGGAGATTTATGGACGCAAATATTTTTATCGGTCTTGTTAACAACGCGGCACTGCTGCTCTCACTTGGCCTGATCTACGATCTGCTTTACCGTGGCAGACAGGAAAAGCTTTCTGCCCGCCTCAAGATGGCATCTGGAGTTTTAATCGGTTTTATGACCATCGTTCTGATGGCCACACCGGTCAAATGGGAAACTGGAATCATTTTTGATACCAGGACGATTCTGATCGGTTTAACCGGGTTGTTCTTCGGCACTATTCCCACGCTGATAGCCATGATTATCTCCGGTGCATACCGGATTAACCTGGGGGGAGGCGGGGTTTATATGGGCGTTGCCACCATATTATGCGCCGGATTAATCGGCCTGGCCTGGCGTCATTTCAGGTTTCTCCGCTCAAAGGAGTTAACCTTTTCGGAATTGTACTTTTTTGGCGTGCTTGTCCATGCCGCCATGATCTCATGCATTCCTCTGCTGCCACAGGCGGTCATCCGAAAAGCCTTTGGCAATTTGACCCTGCCTGTCATGGTCATTTATCCGATATGCACCTCACTGCTTGGCCTGTTGCTGGCCGGCCGGCGGAAAAAGCATCTTCTTGAAGATAAACTTAAAGAGGGGGCAAAGCGTTTTGATCAGCTTGCCGAACAGGGGCGCACCATTACGTGGGAAGTTGATTCAACCGGTTTGTTTACGTACGTAAGTCCTGTTACAAAGGCGGTGTTCGGTTACCTGCCTGATGAACTGGTCGGGAAAATGCGCTTCAGCGATATCCATCCGGAAGACGGCCGCGCAGCTTTTATGGATGCCTCAATCGGTATTTTCAAAGGTAAAGTTGAATTTAAAGATATGATCAATCGAGTACAGACCAAGGATGGCAGGATCGTCTGGGTCAGCACCAACGGTCTGCCGGTGATGGCGGAAGACGGCTCTCTGGTCGGGTATCGCGGGACCAGCAGGGATATATCGGAACTAAGGTCTGTGGAAGAACTGCTGCGTGAGAACGAGGAAATGTACCGGACTGTCTTTGAATACTCTACTGACTCCCTGTCGATAATCGACCCTGACACCGGCAGATACATTGATTGCAATAAGGCGGCGGTCGTGCTGCATGATACCGGCACGCGCGAGAATTTTATCGGAACAACGCCGCACGATTTGTCGCCTGAGTATCAGCCAGGCGGCGAATTGTCTTCAAAACTCGCCATGAAGCAGATTCATCGGGCACTTGACGAAGGATCAAATACTTTTGAGTGGATTCATTGCAAGTCTGACGGAACCACATTTCCCGCCCTGGTTTCGCTCTGCCCGATTCTGCTGAAGGGTAATAAACACGTGCTGGCGATTGTCAGGGATTTTACCGAACGAAAACGGGCTGAGACCGAATTGCTGGAAGCCAAGGAAATAGCGGACCAGGCCAATCGAGCCAAGAGTGAGTTCCTCGCCAACATGAGTCACGAGATCCGCACCCCGATGAACGCCATTTCAGGTATTACCTACCTGGCCCTGAAGACCAAGCTTGATTCCAGGCAGAGGGACTATGTTACCAAGATAAGCCAGGCGGCCGAATCGCTGCTGGGCATCATCAATGACGTGCTTGATTTTTCCAAAATTGAAGCGGGCAAGCTGGATTTTGAATCAATAGATTTCAGCTTGTCGGATGTCTTTGAACGGGTTGGCGACCAGATATCCCATGCTGCCGATGCAAGGGCGAATGAGGTCATGTTTTCCATCTCCCCTGATGTTCCGCATGTGCTGGCTGGTGATCCGCTGAGGTTGGCGCAAGTCCTCGGCAACCTGACCAGCAATGCCGTAAAGTTTACCGAACATGGCGACATCGTCGTGTCGGTTGAGCCGGTCACGACTGTTGAACAAGGCCGGATAAAGCTCCTCTTCAAGGTTTCCGACACCGGCATCGGCATGAACGATGAACAGACTAAACGCATTTTTACCCCCTTTGTTCAGGGGGACAGCTCCACCACCCGTAAATATGGCGGCACAGGCCTGGGACTGAGTATCGTGACGAGCCTGGTCGGGTTGATGGGTGGCTCACTTCAGGTTGAGTCGCAGGAAGGAGTTGGAAGCTGCTTCTCATTCACAGTCACTCTGGGTGTGTCTGATGATAGCGTGGATCATGCATCGGAATTGGCCGAAGTCTTGAGAGGCATGAGGGCGCTGGTGGTTGATGACAACCGGATATCGCGTGATATCCTGGGTTTCATGCTGGAGTCGTGCGGGCTGCAGGTTACCACGGCGGAATCAGGTGAAGCGGCGCTGGAGGTCTTGCGGCAGGACCAGGATGACAGCCCGTATCGTTTTATCCTGCTGGATTACCGGATGCCCGGCATGGATGGCATGGAAACGGCTCAGCGCATACGCGACAGTAATTTGCCGCACGTCGACAATGGTGCCGTGATCATGATGGTAACGGCATACTCAAAGGAAGCGATTCAAAATAACCCAGATAGTCATTGCATCCAGGCTTTCCTTAGCAAACCGGTTACACCCGCCTCGTTGCAGCGCATGATGACAACCATTCTTCAGAAAGATGGGGCCGAAGTAAAGTTGCAGATAGATGCAGGGAGTACAGCCCATGCAAGTATTCAAAACCTGAGCGGGGCCAGAGTTTTGCTGGTGGAGGATAACAGCATCAATCAGCAGATCCTGCTTGAACTGCTCAAACAGGTCGGCGTTACAACAGAGCTGGCCTGTGACGGGCAGGAAGCTGTCGGCCTGGTGGCTGCGTCACAACCCTTTGATGCGGTGTTGATGGATTTGCAGATGCCGGTAATGGATGGCTATGAGGCGACCCGTCTGATCCGGCAGATGAAGTCTGCCGAGGAGCTTCCGATTATTGCAATTACGGCCCACGCCATGGCCAAGGACCGGGAGCGCTGTCTCTCCTCCGGTATGAACGGACACATTTCAAAGCCGATCAACCCGGATAAATTGTACACGACCCTGGCACAGTGGGTTCGTTTCAATGGCATTGAGAACGCAGTGATCGAAAGTTCCAATAAAATCCCGGACTCCGCATCGGGTGAAAAACTTCCCGGCATCGCCCTGGATAAGGTTATGCCGCGACTTAGCGGGAACAAGGAGTTGCTGAGGACCATCCTGATTGATTTCAGAACCCAGAATCTGGCAACGGTGCCTGACATCCGGCAAGCTGTGAGAAATAAGGATTGCGATAAGGCTCTCTTTATAGCGCATGCCCTCAAGGGGGTGGCAGGTAATATCGGGGCAGAGTCCCTTGCCGCAGCCGTCCGCGAGTTTGAAGTTGCGGTGAAGGAAAGGAAAGCCCAGGTCGTTGCAAGGCTGCTGGAAACGATGGACCGAAAAATGGCAGAGGTGTTTGAGGCCGCTTCAATCATGGAAAATGTCGATTCGTTGCAGAGGCCTGCCATGCATGTCAATGCGGTTGAATCTATCGATCAGGATATGTTGGAACGGGATATCCTTGAGTTGCATACCCTGCTCAAAATCAACAAAGTCTCCGCAGCGGACAAATTCAATCAGTTGAAACCTTACCTGCCTGAATTGCAGGGGGCCAAAAAGCTGGAGAAACAAATTGCCGGTTTCGATTTCAAGGGAGCCCAGGAAACACTATTGCAACTGGCTGAATCAATCGGCGTAACCATTGAAGAACATCCATGATTGAAATTCTGTAAAAGCAGGTTATTATCTGAATTGCCCTTTTGTTAATGAGACTCCGGAATCAGGAAACTAAAAAATGTCCAGACCAAAACAAACCATACTTATAGTTGATGATCAGCCGGCCAATATTCATATTCTGGCGGAGGCGCTACAGGCCAATTATGAGGTCATGGTTGCAACCAGCGGCTCCATTGCGCTGGAGCTTTCCCAGCGGGCCGACAAGCTCGATCTGGTGCTGCTGGATGTAATGATGCCCGGAATTGACGGCTACGAAGTCTGCCGCCGACTTAAGGACAGTGAAAAAACCAAAAATATACCGGTCGTTTTCGTTACGGCGCGCAGCGAATCAAGCGAAGAGGAGATCGGGTTGAATCTGGGTGCGGTTGACTATATCTCAAAGCCCTACAGTCTCCCGATTATTCTGGCGAGAGTCCGCAATCACCTGGAAATGAAACGCAAAACCGATCTTCTTGAATCCATGGTTTCGCTGGATGGCCTGACCGGAATACCGAACCGGCGCAGGTTCGATGAACAACTGGACGCAGAATGGAGGCGCGCCATCCGAAGTGGCAGGCCACTTTCGCTGGTGATGCTGGATATTGATTGTTTTAAACAATTTAATGACAACTATGGACATGGGGCGGGTGACAACAGTCTGATTCAGGTCGCAGGCTGTCTGGCCGCGTGCGTCCATCGACCGGGGGATCTAATCGCCCGCTACGGAGGGGAGGAGTTCGCCGCCATCCTGTCGATAACCGAATCGGCCGGAGCGCGGGTCATTGCCGAACGTCTGGTCTCCGATGTTGCGGCTCTGTCGCTGCCGCACATGTACTCCGATGTGGCTGATTATTTAACCATCAGCGCCGGTTGTGCCACCATCTTTCCGGTACAGGGCATGTCAATGGAAACCCTGCTTCAAGCGGCAGATGTAATGTTGTACAAGGCAAAGCATGAAGGTCGCAACAGGATGTGCCATGTGGAGTTGGGTTCGGAAACAACAAGCGAGTTTGAAGTGATATTGCCCAGTGGACCATGACCCGCATTACAATTGACCCCATAACCCGTCTGGAAGGGCATGGCCGGATCGAGATTTTTCTGAGTGATCAGGGAACAGTCGAGAATGTCTGTTTTCAAGTGCCTGAACTTCGCGGTTTCGAACAGTTCTGCGTAGGGCGCATGGCAGAGGAAATGCCGGTCATCACCAACCGCATCTGCGGTATCTGTCCCGAGGCGCACCATCTTGCCGCCAGCAAGGCTCTGGATGCCCTTTTCGGCACCCAACCGCCGCCGACGGCCAAGATGCTGCGCGAACTGCTCTATATGGCCTTTTTCGTGTCCGACCATGCCACACACTTTTATGCGTTAGGCGGGCCGGACTTTATCGTTGGGCCGGATGCGCCGCCTTCCGAACGCAATATTCTGGGGGTGGCCCGCAAGTTGGGAGTGGAGGTGGCAGGTGAGTTGATCGCATGCCGCAAACGCAACCATGAAGTCATAAGGATTGTGGGGGGGCGCGGCATTCATCCGGTGGCCGGTATTCCGGGTGGCTGGAGCAGGAGCATCAGCGAAGGCGAACGAGTGGTCATTGCCGAAGCTGCCCGCATGAATGTTGAGTTTGCCAAACAGACGCTGGCTCTTTTTGAACGGATCGTGCTGGACAGTCCGCTTTATCAGGATTTGCTGACCTCCGATGTCTATCTGCACCGTACCTACAGCATGGGGACCGTTGATGGCAACAATCAGGTCAACTTCTACGACGGCAATATCCGTGTCATCGATCCGGATGGTGAAGAACTGGTCAGCTATCACCCAAACGATTATTGTCAGCAGATTGCCGAGCGGGTTGAACCCTGGACTTACCTGAAGTTTCCTTACCTGAAAAAGGTCGGCTGGCTCGGCCTGACCGATGGTGTCAACAGCGGACTTTACACCGCCACGCCGCTGTCGCGGCTGAACGCGTCGGAGGGGATGCCGACACCGCTGGCCAACGCAGAGTATCAGCGTATGTACGAATCCTTCGGCTGCCGCAAAATTACAGCTGCCCGTTACCAGCCGATCCACCACCGTATGGCCACCCACTGGGCGCGTTTGATTGAACTGTTGTACGCCGCAGAACGCATGCTGGCATTGGTCGAGGATCGCCAAATCACATCAAAGGAGACCAGAATTATTCCCCGTTCGGCCGATTTTGCCGGTGAAGGGATCGGCAGTGTCGAAGCACCACGCGGCACGTTGACCCACCATTATGTCAGTGATGGTCGCGGTCTGCTGACTAAGGTCAATATGATTGTCGGTACGACCAACAACCATGCAGCCATTGCAATGTCGATCAAGCGGGCCGCCGAGAAACTGATTACCTCCAATGCACCGGATGAGGCCATACTCAACCGGATCGAAATGGCCTTTCGTCTGTATGATCCCTGTCTCTCCTGTGCGACGCACCACCTGCCGGGAAAGATGCCGATGGTTGTGTCGCTGCGAGACAACTCCTGGAGTATGCTGCGGGAAATCCGGAGATAACGATGAAAAGCGGAACTGTCATCATCGGTCTGGGCAATCCGCAACTTTCTGACGACGGGGTTGGAATTGCCGTTGCCAACGAGATTGCCAGGCGGAGCGAACTTGACGATTTGACGCTGCTTGAGCTGAATGGTGGCGGAATAAGGCTGATGGAGGCCATGGCCGGATATCAGCGGGCGGTAGTGGTGGATGCGATGCTGACCGGTTCGGAGCCGGGAACGGTGCGACGTTTTGATCCTGATGATTTTGTCACCACTAAAAACAGTTATTCCAGCCACGATACGGATTTCGGGACCGCTTTCCAGGCAGGACTTTTACTGGGTATCCCGCTGCCGGAGCTGGTTTCATTCTGGGGCGTTGAGGTGCTGGAGTGCGGCGTTTTCAGCGAAGAGTTGAGCGACGTCGTTGCGGCGGCGGTCCCGCTGGCTGCGGAGCTGATCGTCAATGAGCTGAAAAACTCGGAGGTCATGCGATGAAAATAGGCATCTACCTCTGCGGCTGCGGTTCGATGATCTCGGAAAAGATCTGCTTCGAAGACGTTCGTGAAGCTGTTGGTAGTTTTCCCGACCAGCCGTATCTGACCGTTGTGGATTTTATCTGTTCCGGGGAGGGACGGACCGCTTTTATCGAGGAACTGAAACGGGAACGCCCCGAGCGGGTGGTCGTTGCAGCCTGCTCTCCCCGTGACCATGAAGCTACTTTCAGGCACTGTCTGTCCGAGGCCGGGATTAATCCCTATCTGCTGCAGATGGTCAATATTCGCGAACAGATCGCCTGGGTGACGTCCAGCCGAAAGGAAGCAACTCAAAAAACTATCGGAATGCTACGAGGTGCTTTTTATCGGGTGCGGCTGCAGGTCCCCCTGGATGTGATGACTCTGGAAGTTTGTACCGATGTGCTGGTGATTGGCGCCGGTCCGGCCGGGATCAAGTCCGCTCTGACATTGGCCGAGGCTGGCCGGCGCGTCACGCTGGTGGAGCGCACCCCGTCAATTGGTGGCTTGCCGATGTTGTTCGAGGAAACCTTTCCAAATCTGGAATGTTCGGCTTGCATGCTGGAACCGGCCATGATGGATGTCCTGCATGGCGAACATTCCAAGCAGATCGAACTTTTGACTCTGGCGGAAGTTGTTGAGGTGAAGGGAAGCTACGGCAACTTTCAGGTCACCGTCCGTCAGCAGGCCAGGCATGTGTCGCAATCCGGCTGCATAAGTTGCGGACAATGCGCTGCGGTTTGCCCGGCGCTGCGCAGTGATGGTCGCAAGGCGATTGACTTTGCCAGCGATGTTTCTCTGCCGCACGTCCCGTTCCTGGATGAGAAGGCCTGCCTCAGATCAAAAGGAGAATCGTGCCAAATTTGTCAGGACTCCTGTCCGGCCGGAGCGGTGGCCCTTGGCCAGTTCGGCTTGACGCAGTCACTTGAGTTACAGTTTGGTGCGATTGTCGTGGCAATCGGAGCCGGACTGTATGATGCAGCCCGTTTAAACGGTTTGGGAATCGCCACCTCGTCAGACGTTTACGATGCTCTCCAGTTTCAGCAGATGCTGTCACTAATCGGCCCTTCTGCGGGTGAAATTGTCTCCAAGGGCGGCCAAGCACCGGCTTCCATCGCGATTGTCCATTGTGCCGGCAGTCTCGATCAGGAACATATAGCCTACTGCTCCGGCATCTGCTGCCGTTATGCCATAGCATTCAGTCATCAAATCCTGACCAGATTGCCGGATTGCCGCATTACCCATTATCACCGGGAGTTGGTGACGCCTGGCAAACACAGCAGCGAACTGCTGAATAAGCTGAAGGAAGAGGGGCGCGTCGAATTCAGGCGTTATGAAAATATAAGGGAATTGGCGCTAATGCCAGCTGTGGAAATGGTTGTTCTCTGCAATGCGGTGGTTCCCTCGGATGCAGCGGGGCAACTGGCCGCACTGATGGATGTGCCGCTCGATGGGGATGGTTTCTTTCAGGAATTGCACGGACAGCTGGATGCCTGTCAGAGCTTTGTCAAGGGGATTTATCCGGTCGGTGCCTGCCGTGAGCCGATGGATATCCCTACGGCTGTTAATGAAGGGACGGCCGCCGCCGCGCTTGTACTGGCCGGTCTACGTCCCGGACGAAAGCTCGAGATTGAACCGGTCCATGCCGAAGTGGAGGCAGACCGTTGTTCCGGCTGCCGACTCTGTGTCACGGTCTGTCCCTATCGGGCCATTGCCTTTGATGATGAGAATAAAAAAGCCATGGTCAATGCCCTGCTCTGCCGGGGATGCGGAGCTTGTGTCTCGGCCTGCCCGGCGGCAGCAATCCGTGGTCATGGTTATAGCGATCATCAGATCATGGCCGAGATAAGGGGGCTGCTGAAATGAGCGATGACAGCAGCAACGCACTTTTTGAACCTAAAATAATCGGTTTCCTCTGCATCTGGTGCGCCTATGCCGGAGCCGACAAGGCCGGTTCAAGTCAGGAACCTTACCCGCCTAACCTGCAGATCATCCGTGTCACCTGTAGTGGTCGTGTCGATCCACAGTTTGTGCTGTCCTGCTTTCAAAATGGTGCCGATGGAGTAATGATCATGGCCTGCCATCCTGGCGACTGCCATTACAAGGAAGGCAACTGCCGCGCCCTGCAGCGACAGCGCATGCTGCTCAGGATACTGCGGCAGTTCGGCATCGAAGAACAACGCTGTCGTCTGGAATACATCTCCGCCAACGAGGGTGGAAAGTTCCGGGAGGTTGTGACGGATACCGTTGAAAATCTGAAAAAGTTGGGAAAACTGAGGCACGCCCTGCCGCTTGACCCCGTTTTGTCAGCTGCCGCTGGAAACCACCCTGCTTCTCCCTGAAGAAAGTCCCTCAAATCTGAAACGCCCCAGGTAAGCGCCTCCCTTGTACAATCCGGCCTCCCCCGCTGGGAGGTATTGGGAGCTGTTGTTACTGATACGCCCGGAAAACTGGTTGTAGACATCGTTGCCGAGATTTTCTTCCGTGATTGGAAGCTGGAAAGAAGCCAGTCTTGCTGTGCTGCCTGGCAGCGCCGGAAAGGTTGCTGCCGTACGTGCTTCGGCAAGCGAACCGGCTGAAACTTTTTGCAGATAACCGTTGTAGTTTGCTTTGATCCTGGCCGAAAGTTGAAGCTGCGCCACACCCGATCCGGCCAGATGGAGATCGTAGTGCGGCTGCCAGCCGATCTCCGAGGTGGCGTATTTCACCGTAAACTTGCCGCGCGGCGGAGATACAGAGATGCGCGCCGTGCTGTTTCCGCTTCTGCCGTTTCTTTTGGCAGCAGCAATGCGCCCGTCGATCTTTTTGATCTCATGTTCAGTCTTGCGGCGGGCCGTATAGACCGCTTCGAGCTGGGCGATGGCGTAGTCGGTCCCCTGGCGGATGGTCTGCATCGGGTCCGGATTTGTCTTGGTTTTGCGGGGAGCCTTGCCGCTCTGGGATTTGGCGGCGGCAGTGAAGATCTTTTCACGGGTTGCCAGGGCCTGCAGGCGGTCTTCCAGGCGCTGACGCTGCTCAGTCAAGGCTTCCAGCTCCTTCGCGTTTTTGCCATCCTGGCGAGCGGCACTGATTTCCACTCCCATGATGGTTGTGCCGTTTGCCGGAATCACCTTCAAGCTGTTTTCCAGTAATCCCGATTCAAGCGGCACCTCCGCGATCCCTTTTGATGCGGCCGCTTCCCGCTCCACCATAGCGCCGTCCCTGTAGAAAGTGATGCTGCCGCCGGCATCGGCAATGGTGGCGGTGGCGGTGGCGGCAACAGTAAATACGACTGCAAGCGTCTTTGTCAGCATGAACTTCCCCTTTTAAATCATTATCGTTGTTATTTGTGCGGTTCTGTTGCGAATGATGATCGATGCGGCTATACTCTCACAAAACTTCCGAAAGGCGGCTGTAATGGATATAGAAGATGAAGTAACCATCAAAGACATAGTCAATTTTCATATAAAAATCAATGATGCATCCAAGGCAAAAAAAGAAATTGCCCAGCTGTCCGCAAAAGACAAAGCCTGGGCCTTCGAGATTATCGCCGCCTCCTCGGCAACTCGCGACTTCCGGGTTGAGATTGCCCGTTATTTTATCTATGACCTGGATGCCCGGGTACGGAAAAAAGCGGAGCACATTATGGAAGATCTGGTGCCGGGGTGGGTGACCGACCCGGCCGAAAGCATCCTGAAACTGCTCAAGTCTGCCGATGGCAAGGGGGCTGCCGGGCGTAACTCGGCGGTCAAGTTCCTGTTTGGAATCGTTGATTCCACCAGTCTGCGTGACACTTTCATGACCCTGCTGAACAGCCGCAACCGCTCCTTGATGATGGAAATTCTGGCGATACTGGAAGATTACATCGATTGCTCGCGTGATGAGGATGAGCAGGTCAGGATTTTTGATGCCTGTCTGGAAATCGTAGTCTCCGATGATGCCGACAACAATATCAAGCACCATGCTTCCAACCTGCTGAGCGTCTTTTTCAAGAAAGTCATTTCCACGGAACTGGGCGCGACCCTGAAACGCAAATACATTGAAAAACAGGTCGAAAAGGCCGAAGCGGTCTACCGCTATCTCTGCAGCGGCGCTTCCGGTTTGAACAGTACCTATCTGTCGGATCTGCTGCGCCCCTTAAACGATGGAGGTCCCGGTTATCAGACTAAAATATTGAGCTATTTCAAGATGATTATCGAAAAATCCAAGATTTCCGAGGAAGCTGATACGGTTCTGGATATTTATCCCGACTACTGGAACCAGGACGAGCCGCCCAAAGAAGACAAGGTCCGGTTGATTTGCGGGCGTATTCTTCGTGCTGTCAATGAGTTGTGGGAGATGACCGAAGACGAGGATGTGCGTAAATTGATAGTTCAAATCCGTTTTGGTGAATATGCCAATAAGCGCGAACTTCTGGAACAGATCCGCACTAAAACTGAGGGAGAGGGGCTGAGCAGCGCCGCGCTTGAAAAAATGTCGTTAATGCTGCAATGCTTCCTGCACCCTGATCAGGAAGATGTATTAAAGCTGCAGGCTTCCCAACTGCTCCTGTTTCAAATCGGCGACCCGGCCAGCAGGTTGGCCGCTTTACGCTATCTGGCCTCGTATCTGGAAAACAAAAACCTGAACTACGCCGAAAAAGGGAGCATCGTGACGGTAGTTGACACGTTGTTGACTGAAAAAAAACTGGGTGGTCCGGTGCGGGAAAAGGCTCTGTACCTGTTGTTTGTTGCCGACCCTGCGCGCCTGAAAGAGGAAGAAGAGTTGAAGTCTGTGCTGGGGTATCTGCGGGGAGTAGTGGAAGGGGATGGCTTTGAGTCGCAAAATGCCCAGAAACGGGTGCTGCAGTCGCTGAGTGAGCTCTCCAGCGCCCCGAATTTAAGTGAAAAATTGAAAAAAGCGGCCCAGTATCTGGAGTTCAAGATTCGCAACCCCAAGGAAAACCCGAGCTGGGAGTCGCTGTCTCATTGAAGTGAACCGGTAATCCTGCCGCCTCCAAGTACTTCATCTCCGCTATAGAAAACCAGCGCCTGTCCTGGTGTGACCGACTTCTGCGGTTCGTCGAAGCGGACTTCGCATCCGGCATTGGCCGTCAGCAGCACCCGGCAGGCGACCGGTTGATGGCGATAGCGGATCTTGCAGGCCCCGCTGAATTCATTTGCCGTTGGCGCTATAATCCAGCTGACATCCTCCGCCCTCAGGCCCGCCGCAAAAACGTTCGGCTGCTCTCCAACCACTACAACATTCCGCTCCGTATCAATGGCAGTAACGTATAGCGGTTCGCTCCAGGCGATGCCCATTCCCTTGCGCTGGCCGATGGTGAAGCGGTGGGTTCCCTGGTGCCGCCCGACAAGCTTTCCATTGACATGTATGATGTCACCCGGCACACCGATCAGGGCTCCGCTCCCCTCCAGAAAGGCGACGTAATCATCATTGGGGATGAAGCAGATTTCCTGGCTGTCGCTTTTTTCCGCCACCTGCAGACCGAATTCAGCTGCCACTCTGCGAACCTCGTCCTTGCTTTCCATTTCGCCCAGAGGGAATGCAACCTGCCGCAGCTGCTCTTGTGTGAGGGTGTAAAGGAAGTACGACTGGTCCTTGCGGATGTTGCGAGCCGTGCGCAGATGGCAGGTGCCGTCCGGATCGACAGTTTTCCGGACGTAGTGGCCGGTGGCCATCAGTTCGGCCCCCAGTTCCCGCGATTTCTCCAGCAGACGGCCAAACTTTATGTGCCGGTTGCAGCGCACGCAGGGGTTGGGTGTGTGGCCGCAACGGTATTCGTCAATGAAGTCGCCTATGATCAGGTCGCTGAAATCGGCTTCGAAATCGGCTACGTGGTGGGGGATGCCGAGGTGCTGCGCCACTGCGGCGGCATCATGGACGGCGGATCCGGTCCCGCTTGTACGTGGCTCAAACAGACGCATGGTGATGCCGATCACTTCGTGTCCCTGCTGTTTCAGCAGGGCGGCCGTGACAGATGAATCGACTCCGCCGCTCATGGCAACCGCTATTTTGCTCATTGATCTTCCCCCAGAATTATCCGCACGGCCTGATTGGCCTGATGGTGCGCTGCGATGCCGACTCTGGGCGCCATCAGGCCGCTGCCCGGCTTGGCCTCGGAAATGCTGTCGCCAACCAGATACAGGCGACGTGATACCTTGCGTGTGCAAATTGTGTTGTTCGGTTCGTACCCGGCCACCCCGGACGCAGCCACAATCGCACTCTGAGGCAATTCTGTCAGAACGGTGTCCACCAGCATCGCTTTCATGTCGGCCCGGTCAAAGGCTTCCACCACAACCTGACAGGGGGCGAATATGTCCGGTATATTGTCGGGAGTCAGCAGGAGAGGGTGGGTCTTGACGGTGACATAGGGATTGATTCTTTTCAGGTTGTCGGCCAGTGCTTCAACTTTCAGGAAACCGATCTGATCAATAAAATACTGCTGGCGATTGAGGTTGGAAGGTTCTACCACATCAAAGTCGGCGATGATCAACCGGCCAACCCCGATCCGTGCCAGCGCCACCGCGACCGCCGAGCCGAGTCCGCCCGCTCCGGCAATTCCGATGCA